>Ga0224511_10000639_pt1 | contig 17750 bp, 8 predicted proteins | sample SF_May12_sed_USG_2_FD_169988 | JGI IMG/M metagenome (GOLD analysis project Ga0224511, IMG submission 169988) | Sediment microbial communities from San Francisco Bay, California, United States - SF_May12_sed_USGS_8_1 | ecosystem: Environmental > Aquatic > Marine > Sediment | place: USA...
TTATGTTTCGAATGAAACAAAATAAATAAATTACATACTCGTAGTACATGAAAAATGAAACAATTAGTGTTTGGTCATCAATTGGAAATCATAATCAAAATAGAAAATGCACTTAAGCCTACTTTTAAACGATAGAAAGTAAACTATTACTAAAATGTTTAATAGTTAATGTAATGAAGTTTCAATATTTAAAAAAACGTTTAATCTTGTAAAGTAGCAACATACCTTTGCACGAAGACACGTCTACTTTAAGGTCTCGAGAAGCTTAGCGGGTAGCTGTTTGCTGTCTAGATGAGTCGTCAAGTGAGGTGAGAGCTGTGTCGCCCGCCGTGAAGTAAACTGTCTGCGCACGCGCGGTTGATCAATCGTACTGTTGAACATCGGTGCAGACCGGGAACTCGCGACATCTACCACCCTTGATTGGTATAAGCGCACATTTGATGTTAGTGGCGTTATCGTTTTTATTTACGTCAAAAGCTGCGCACCTTTCGTTATTCATGCACTGGCGTGCGCAGCGTGCCGCTGACCCACCAGACGTACAGTACACTGAGGTCAAATTATCAGACGTCAGTGCTATATTGTTTAATGTATAATGCTTTCTTCTCCGTTCTGACAAAGTTTCCGGTAGATACGTTTTCAGATCTTACACATTCAGCATTTAGTAACAACAGGCAACCTACTGTGAGAAAACATTTTAAAAATCGAGAAAGCATTATGACGATTGTCGGAAACTCTTTTTAGTCTTAAGTTTACGCGTTGCGCTGTTTTGTAACATAAACATGCATTTTATGTGAGCCTGCTGTTGAAACATCTTTGAACTCGGGGAAATTTTGTTTTATTTTATAAAAGGGAAATTAAATAATACACGGTAAAATAGGGTAATTTGTGTTTACAGGAATGTTAGTTAAGTGTTTGTGTTTAGTTTTGAATGACAGTCACGTTCATCTCCGATATGTGTACAACTACTTACTTATTTCTAAGCAGTTAGTGAATTATTGTGCTGTTATGTAATGGTAGTTGGCAATGGATCACCCTATCACACACCATCATACCAGTTACCAGCTTTGTGCGAACATACTTAGAAAGAGTCCTTGATTAGATCACTAAAGAACGGATTTTTGTTTTTGCAGTTGTTGCTTTAAACATGCATTCAACCCAAAAAAGTGATACGGTAAAGGGACATGTGATCATTTGCAGGGCTATTGACGCCAAAATGCATTCATGCCCGTACCGAATAACAGAAAATCTACAGGTAGGATTGTGTATTAACTATAAAATGTACAAATAAACAACAAACCGCCGTTAATTTTATTATATATAGTAATAATGTTTGCGTTTGGAAAAAAAGAGTTCCGCTTTTCAACTTTATGTGGTGTCAATGGTGTTAGGATTTCCATTGATGAACACCTTTTTACCACCACCGCTATTTGCATTCTATTATTCTTCAGCTCTTTTTTTCCTCTCGGATTATTAAAATAAACTTACTGCTGCTGTTTAAGATAATGTCTATATAAAGACAAGATGTTTATTTACTGGAAAAACGTATATGTATATTTGTTGAAAAAATGTAAAGTAATGTAAAATTTTTTGTACTCGATCACTGTTCCATCGACAATTCTACCCAGTTTCTAACACAGTAGATTTTTCTCTTAAGCGACCCGCTATGAATGCCTATTTCATAGGTTGCTAACTTAAAGTACAGTATGTATTTTACGTCCATTTCACACCCATTTAATTTCACCCATGTGTCAGTGTTTGTCTCGTTTTGTCAAGAGGGGTTGCTTAAACATGTTTCGACTGTTTAATTATTTATTTTTCTTGCATATTTATACTGTTTTGAGTATACAAAAAGTTTGCATCTTCATTATAAATCCATAAACTATAGCAAATTTCGCACCTAGCAGCTTTAAAGTTTGGAGTTATTTAAATACAATTAAAATGTATGCACCTTTCTCTGAATAAAGGGAATCATAATATAACCTTGTAATGATGCCTTTAAATTGATAAACTTAAGTTCCATAAAACGGTAAAAAGATGCATATAATTTAATGTGGTCGTTTTGTCAAAACCTTCATGTATAAGTTTCTTCGTAGTTGTCGAAGCTGTTGTTGATTTTGATGTTTGGTAAATGTTTCTTAATACATATTTTTTCACGTGAGTATTACATACACTTTTGATATAAGATTGTTTAAGTTTTTGAAAGGAGGAAGTCCGACCCGTTCGGACCACACATGCTACTATTGATAAACTGCTGGTTACTTGAAAGAAAAACGGGGTATAACTTATTTAGCTATTCGCGGATAAAACATGTTATTGAAATGTTATATAAATCGAATGCCGTTGGAAAAAAATATTACAATAAATATCACGTATTCCTCTTATTCCTGTATGTAAAACATCGTCAATACTTGTTTTATTAACATACGGAAATCAGGGGCTTGAAATTACAGTTCAAGATACTTTATTAAACACATGGTGGGTTTAAGGAATTTATCATTGGAAAGAGGATGCTAATGTCCATTAGCACATGAGCGGAACTATGTTTTCCAACCCTAACAACATAGAATACATGATGCAAAAGGGCTTGCAAATTGTCCATCTCAATGGTAAGGCCGCTCGCAGATGTAGGGAAACTGTCCTGTGCAGCCATAAGTCGCCCAGTTTCCAGACCTAGTTCCAAAACACTCAAAGCCGTCAGTAGTTTCGATCTTTGCAAAGCTGAATGTCTCTCCGTTTTCCCATTTCGTCGTATAATCAGGTGGGGACTTTCTTAAACCTATCCAGCCAACCATTAACTTCGTAATCGGACTTGCATCGTCTTTTATTTTTGTCACGAAGTTGTTTTCTTCCTCCGAGGTAATTGTGGCCAGATATGCGTTGTTGTTTCTGCATACTTGTAAGGCATTCGGCCAGGTTGTGAAGTTAGGATATACATTGTAACAGCTGTCTTGAAACAGCTGCCAATTGTCTTTGCAAACCTGCAAAAAAGAAAATGAACAGATTGTTAATGTGATGCAATATGTGTAAAATATGATTATACGCTTTACAGAATTATTAACAAACCAATAGAGCCTCAAACAATCAACAGGTGTGTTCGAGCCTTTCTTAGCCGTTATTGATTTAACTCCATTTACTTCTATTGGGATTTGATCATAAAGAAATGTATACCATAACACTAGTTTGGGTGTAATTGGTATAGACATATTTGGTCTTTTCTGATCAACAACATATTCTAGTTAATGAAGTAAATATTATAATTAAATATAATAAAGTATTTATAGTTTATTAACCTATAACGTTATTTCAATTATTAGATGTGTGTTAGCTATCTATGTCCGAAACGTCGACAAAGATTCAAAATTCAAACATATTTATTAGTTACGTAATAGACATAAATGTTTCCTTGATTACATTTTGAGATCATCTTATGACAGTTACATGCAAAAAAGTACTATAACCGCATAACAAACAAGTAGGCAGTAGTACTAATACTAAATAGTAAACAGCTATATGTGTGAGTGTGAACTTAAGTTTAACGGAGATTTGTTAAATACACATAGAAAAAAGAGTATACGCTATAGTTTAAATTGTCAGATTTAACAACGCATTTACAAAACAACACAAACATAACTAAATTATATAAGGAAAACAATCACTTTGACTACACAGTCATGTAGGTTACAAACAAGAATATGTAGCCATATGAAACAGTATGAATTTACAACACATAATTATGTAAACATAATCACTAAGTAATTAGCTCTTAAACGATATTTATAAAATAATTTGACTATATATGGGTAACTGGTAACTTCAAAGACAAAGGGTCCAATCTTTAGTCTATGTAAAATCAACAAATTGAAAAACGTTTAAAATAATGTACCAGGCTGAACGTTTATATTATGTAGAAAAGTATATATTTAAAAAGAAAATAAGACAAAGCAAATAATATATTTACCTTTCGGTGACGTAAGGCACATCTTGGAGTTGTGACGTCGTGAACGTTTTGATTTACGTCAAATGCGTCACATCTCTTGTCGCTCATACACCGACGTGCACACCGAAACTTGGACTCATCTGACGAAAAATAAGCGACGTCTAATTCTTTTGAAAACGTCGCTGGAACATCTTCTCGAAATGTCTGTATCACTGACGTCGACGTAGCTATAAATGTCTCAGTTCTGACGGTGTCTACCGTTACCGCCGTGCATATATACTTCAAATTCAAAAACAAAAGAAACACTTGCAGAGCTGACCATCGAAAGAATATGTTAACCGTTGTTGGCATCTTCTCTTTAACGTCTTGATAGGAATCCTTGAAATAAAATGAGCATTATGCCAACATATGGTGACATGGTCACTTATAAATGAAGTCGTGTTTACATTGACATTTGTAAAACCACTTAATGTTTGTTTGTTTGTTTATTGAATTCGTAGGGCGAACATAATGATAACTTAATTTGTGGATACAATTCTATCTTATTAAACATGCTGCTCAATCGTACTTGGGCATCTGTTTGATGGTCACATGTGCAGGTTAGTCAAATGACTAGCCATTTTATCACGTGACCTACTCTCCACCTGATTAGCTCAGCGGTGAATTGCGAATCCGATGGTCAGAGGTTCGATTCCATCAGGGGCAGCAAACGGTCCTGAGATTACTTTTTATGGACATTATTCTGAGAATGGTTATGTTTTTATGGCAGATGTATACTGTGAAAAAGTCAGTAGATTCCGGCTAGCACCGGTGAATCCAGCATCTACTTGACTGACTGCCTCGAGATATGTAACCTTTTAAAGAAGTATACCCGGCGCACGCACTTCAAAGGTGCAGGCAACGCTAGGCATACATCGTGTACGCTGCAAATACGCTGATCCGAGCTACCGACAACAGTCCGTTACAAACGTATGCATAGAGTTTTAACAACGTTTCTATAACTTACTTTTAGCGTCACTCTAGCGTATTAACGGTATGTCTACATTATTAACTTACATTTTTCAAAACTCGACTTGCAAGTTTTTTTATTTAAAAAAAAACTAGACGAAAAAATGTTTTTAGCCTGGCCTTAATTATTATCGTCATTGACGTAAAGAGAGAAAAACCTCTCGATATGTTTGTCTCTGTTATTGCGTTTATATGGCAAATGCCCTTAATATTAGTATCAAGCATATTTGCTCTGTCTTAAATAGATTGACGTCGTCATTATGCAACACATGTTCAACCTCGCTAAGAATCAAAACATTGTTCTGTTACTATATTCCAATATATCCCAATATATCCCATTTTATCATGTCACTGTGGCAAACTTATCTTTATCGAGTGCTCTATTTACATAAACCTATTATTTCAGTTATTAAATATATTAAAACAAAATTGGGTCTGCTGTCAACAAGCACCGTAGTACTTATAACACTTTAAGTGGAATAGTTCGCTATCACTAGCAATTAATAAAAAAACATTGTCATTACATCCAGAAAAAAGAGCATGGTTTTTGCTTTTTGCTGTTAATTGCATTCGCAATTAATAAACATCGAGAAAAACCCCACTTTTTTATATTCACTAAAGCGATTGTTTGCCTATAAATTAAAAACAATGATTCATTTAAATAAAAGAGCAGACCGTTATGCGGCCCTTGGTACATGGAAAAGCTCGTCTGCGCCAGTCATTCGTCTGCTTTTCAATTATATTTTTCAATATTTTTATTTGTTTTGTGTCTTGATTTAATAAGTTGACGTACTTGTTTCAGTTTTTACATATGCGTATTAGTAAAGTAACGATTATACAAAAAAACATGGTAACGCATACCCGGCGCAAAGCGTCAAGATTGATAATTATTGCATATTTAAATAACATTTTTTGGCATAGATAATATTTTATAACTGAAAAAAGTATAAATATCTCAAAGGCTATGTATTCATAGCATACTGTGTAAATATTAAAATAGGTGGGTGATAACAACTTGCGATAATCAAGTTTATAAAATTTCCTTTAAAAAGGAAGAGTTGCCAAGTTGTAGTGAGTGTTTTAATTGTTTTGTGAGACATTTGGGAACTTTTGTGAATGCTAGTCACAATTGGTACACAGTAAGTCCATTACCAAAACGTTGATGACACACCACACTGTATTTCTGACTTTCATAACTCTAACTTGTTTTCGGAACTCCTCGGTACTCACTGTACGTTAGAGTTATGACCTCAGCCTATGTATACGGTCAACCAGGATTTTAATGGCGGATATTGAAACAGAAATAGCACCGTGTGGAAACTTCCTTTGGGTTAATGGTCTGAATTATGTTTATTTGATAAAACAGCTTGGTCTTTGAACTACATTTGTATTAAACAATCTAACAAGTGGTTACTTTTAACAATTGGTTGAATAATGTCCTAGAATGATCGTTTTTAAAACTAGAAACGCAAATGGTTGAGAAACACAGCAAGGAAATCTGATACCCAATGGCGTGAAATGCAATGAAAAACGTAATTGGGTATTAGTTCTGAGACTAATCACAATGAAATGCTCAGGTGAGGTAATAAGACAATTACAAGCATATGTTTTTAATCTGTTATTTTCCTGAAAGTTTGAACACAAATGTGGATTTGGAGATCTTTTAACATTTTGTAATATTATGCACATGTAATGAAGGTCATCATTTTTATTTAAATTATATGTAGACAAATTATGTAATGGAATATTTAAATGATTATAATGACAATGCTAACCTTATAAAAAATTAACTTGTTTTCGAAGTGTATGTTAAATTATTTTTTTCATGAAAATGTGAACACAAATGTGGATTAGAAGATTTCCAGGCATTCATTATATCATGCATAATTATGTATTTAAGCTTATCATTTTCTATTTCAATGATATTTACACAAATCATGTAATGGAATCATTAAATATTTTTGATATAAAAGTATCATTAGCAAGCCGATCCCGGGTCCCGGGTCCCGGGTTTTAGTAGCCCCTGGAAAAACCAGGTGCGACTCTTTTCCATAGGTCACAGAGTCACTATGGCAATAGCTTAGGTCTCACACCAAGTGTTTGTTTTTGTTCTCAAAAAATATAACAATAAGATGTAGCATGTTAAGCTTTTGCGGCAAAGATAAATATCGCATTAATTTACGCATATTTAATCAGAAAAAAACAAATTAATGCCTAACCATAACCCGAGGCTATGGCCTACAAAAATATGGAAAAGCGTCCCGGGAAAACCCTATCTGACGTAAGCATTCCGGAAGTAAGTATTGGTGGTTCTCAACATTTACAATACAGTGCATAATTATAATAATTATAAAGAAATCGGGAACCATCACAGGAAAAGCGGCCATATTGGAACCCCAAATAAAAAATGAATATTCACAGACGCAACCCAAAAATAAGAATGTACTCATGAAAAATGACTGCTATTGATGACGTCACTTGTCACTTAAAATAGTGATTTTTTTTCAAACCTGGCTTAAAATATTTATTTCAGTAGAATTTGTTTGTGAAATATTAGAAATAAAATGTATAAAATATTACTGAGGCATTTATACTAAGCTTTACTTTTGTATGGGCTTGTATGTAGATGTGTGTGGCTTAAGTGAATAAAATGACAATGCAATAAACTTGAACTATTGTTAAAGTCATTGTTAACCTCATTGCATAAACACTATGGCAGCGTTTGTAATGTACATGTACAAAATACATATACAGATGTCATACCTCTATTCAATTAGTACAAAGTAGACCCTCATTGATGATTTGATTTTTATAAGTTGTAAAATTTTAATGTAATGTAAAAATATGACATATTTCTGCATCTTAACATGGCGAAAAATTGTGGAAGTCCATTACTGGCATTTGACATCATTTTGTTTGCCGGGGCGCCGTTCATTTGCTAATATAAACTTAAATATCACAAGTGCTATTTTATTAATTTCTACACTGTTTTGACACACTGATAGCACAGAAATTCCTATTTAAGTTAATTATAGTTTCAAAATGCTACAATAAAAAGTGTAGTTTGTATGAGAAAAGTCCACGTTATTTTGGATCATCCCTCGTATTTGCTTCGCTTATAAGACACTTCAGTGTCAACAAAGGATATACTAGAAGTATATTTTGAGCAGCTGTCGTGTTCTTTTCTCCGGAAATGTAGTGAAAGGGGCAGTATCTCCAGACTGGGTACTTTCATTTATTTCCTCGCACTCGCGTTAAAAAGATAATGTACGTATAGTTTTCACATATTAAATAGTCTCCTAAGATCACGTACATGGCAAGAACCGCAAAGCTTGTGTATTGTCATGAAATGGAAAGTGCCCCAAAAGTCAATCTTGATCAGTTATAACAGTACATGGTCAATTTTAATCCAACGGTTTAGGGTTATGATTGTCAGGTGACAGTCTGACCTAGTATATACAAAAGAAAGCATACTTTCTGCTTGTGATCAACCTTATCACACGAACAAAAGACAGTACAGAGAGACGAGCAGGTTGAAGTTTTGCGAAGTTATGCATTGACAGACAATGGTATAAACGAGATGAATACCAAACAGAGTAGGTGGGCATTATTTTTGTTAAATGTGGTCACATAAAAATATAATAAAGGTCAAAGCACTTAATTCGACTTAAAACGTGTATGTATTTGTGTTTTTGTTTAGTTTTTAACCGTTTTGAAATTAAAAATGAGAGACAAAACATCATTTGAGTAAACTTCGATCAGTGTTTATGATTTTTTAAAAAAAATTGGCGTACTCAGTACACGTTTAAAGGTTTTGTGGATATAATTACCCAGTGTTGAATGGGCCAACAAAAGCTTTGAAATTTACAGAATTGATGCATTTCAGTTAATATGTCGCCAGACCACCTATTTCTAAACCCAATGTATTCATAGTCCTTTCAGTACGAACATGTTTAGCGGGTACTTTCACGTACTACGACAACCACTGTCACATGTACCTATCCACCGAGGATTATTTTGTCAGAGAATGTGGATAGAGAAGCCTTCTCGGTGGTATGTCAGTTTTGAAATCGTTGAGTAATAAAACAAATAATACTCAATATTTTTTTGTGCATTTTTCATCCGTCTATTTCTTTCTTTGTTGGATTGTTCGTTAGGAATTTCGTCGTAACCAGCACTGATTAGGTCACGGTAGTCAGAAACCAAACAGTTAAATCCGCTTATAAGGCACTCTTTGGAACTTTGAAAATGTGTTCCTTATAACCGAAGTTCCTTTTAACGTATTGTGAACTAGTTCCTTGCTAAAGATTGGGAATGAATATCGGTTTCTTATAACCGGAAGTTCCTTATAAGTGGGTTCCTTATATCCGGACTTCACTGTATTTATTTCCCCCTGAAATGATCCAACGACGTAAGTTCAGTAAGCATTTACTTGGGTCATGGACAAGTGTACTATCCGAACAATGTTGTAAAATTATAGGGATTCTACACATACTCTCATTCTTATGCAGTCATTCATTCACTTGCCGGAAACAATAGCTTGTGTGGTAGCGACCTTTTCCGGGTCAATTTATACCATCAATGCCTAATGTTTTAACAGGTTTTAAAGCCGTTATAATAGTTTTCATTAAACCAAAACACAACATTTTATTTCTGACGTATTTATTACATAATATTTATAACGAGTAAAAGCGTTACAAAGCAACGTATACAGTAGTGTCGTGAAAATGAACGTTAATCATCGTCACGAGTGGATACACATTCAATATAGACAGCAATTTACATAAGACTTGATAACTCCAACCACGTATATTGACCTGGTATCTTTGGTATTATTTGATTACATTGTAGTTTGACCTATAATGTATAATACGAGTTTTTATTGTATAATCTTTTATATATCTATTTTTTTGCTAATATACAATTATTATTGGCTGTGTAAGTATGTAAGTATATAATCAATGCCTCCCTGACTACACCCAATGGGACACAAACAACGTATATCGTGCTCCACCAACAAGCTATTAACAAACGATTTCATGGCCATGTTTGCGGCCATAATCTATTGTTAGACATTCAAAAGGTCATGCTAGGCAATCATGAATGAACACACCATTTTAGAATTGGACAGAATTTCTCACAGGGTACAGAGTACCAGACCCTCCCAAACATACAAATCATAGTAATTGAATTTGAAAACTCAGGTCAATACACGCAGCCTGTTAACATGTTGTTTTAAGGTTCACACTCAATATTTATCTTCTTTATTTTATTGCGTCTATATTCAAAATACAGGTATGACACATCTGAAATGAAAGTCAGAAATAAATGGAGTACAATACACTATCTGAACGGTAGATTGTCAAACTATTACATAACAAGGAAATAAAATGCAAGTGTTGGCCAGAAATAAACAAAACAATGTTGTTTTATTTGTAGCAAACATAAGTCAAAGCGAAACATAAAAATCATGTACTCTTTATTGATCTAGTCTTTGATAGTGTCTTTTAAGCAACTAACATTGGAAACATGAATTTCTAGCCAAATTTATGTTATTAAAAACAAGAAACAATATAACTAGTAGTGTTTATTTAATGTTGACGATAAAACACAGACAGGAGTAATACTGGCCACCCAAATGAACACTCATGAAGGCTTAAATATCAAAATATATATAACGAGCATCCGGAAAATGGTCCCTTTGACTGTGTTCCATTCGTGTATAGAAAATAGCTGAGGGACAAGGGACGTCCTCAGGAAAATGTGAAAAACATGGGGAAATAACAGCCTAGGTTTTGTTAAAACTGTTTGTCAATCGTAATGAAAGCTGCCACAATATTGACGCCCCTAGCGCATGCGCGGATCTCCGTTTGTCATAACTTGCAACGTACATGAATGGATCTCGAACGAAAAGGAACAATGCAGGTATGTTGTTCGACACTTGTTTGTTTTAACCGTGTGTTCGGTGTGTTTAAGAAATGGTGGGTGATATATAGGTAGTATAAATGTATAAACTGTGTTTTTGTGTAAAGGCGATAAAAATTAATTGAACAGAATTGTAAATAAAAAGTATTACAGTTGTTCTTTTAATTAGGCTTTTAACGCTTGTGGTAGCTTTTAAACTTGCATAAGTTTTATTATTTTATCTTTGTCCGTGTAATTCATACAGCGGCTTTATCTACAGAAAGCAGTTCATTGTACTAATAACATGTTAAACATACGTGCACCGAACCTAATTGTCATGTAGAAAGGTAGCAAAAACGATATAATAGTAACAATATATATAAATATAAACAAAGAGTTATACAGAGTTGTACAAAAATACAAATCTATATATGACAATAAAAAGCTTTTGTAAGGAAGCAAATCTCATTCAAATAAAATTAAAATGGAACAAGGCAAAATATCAAATGAACATTGCACTGTGTTAAATCTTAAAACAGTGGTGATTGTAGTTTTGAGTTTTGGAAATGATAATAACTGGTGTTTTTTTATTTTGTTATTTTTTCATTGGGTTCAACAGCACTTTTGTCCCTACATGTATTTTTGTTCAGTTCGAATCAAACAACCGTCCATATCCTATATTGCTACGATAAATGTATCCCTGCAATATGTGGTCAAATCTATAATAAAATCCATATCCAAACTGCAATACAAAAGTACATGTATGGACACACTCCATTTAGTTTTCTTGAACACAGTTTCAAACACAAGATTCAACTTCAACTTTGCATTGTTACACACATTGTTTATTATTAGCATTGCACATATCGCCTACCATATATAACCGATATAAAACATTAAGGAAGACGCATAAAAAGTAAAACATACTCTTAAGAAGTTCATTATGCCAAGAAAACTATCTATAGATGACCTACGATTTCTAAGTGTTCGCGTAGGTCAAAATGTGGCACGTTTGGCACACTAATTGTAGCAAGAAGTCAGAATATGCGCACTTATTTAACCTTTAAGTAAATCCCTAAATTACATTTCTGTCTGACAATCGAATGCGCGAATTTAAATCAGAGAAATATCCTATTATTTCAAAGAATCCGTTTAGTTTACGATAAACAAAAATCAAACGCATATAAAACTGTTAATTATAAAGAATTAAGGTGATATTAAAAACAACTCTAATTCTACTTATCATCTCGACAATGTAAGTAATTAATAGTTCTAAAATATGAAATAGGCACCTTTCTTTTTGATAAGGCCTTTGATATATATTCTAAGCAGATCTTTCAAATGAACAAGTATGAAAGTAAAGTATGACTTTGAGAAGAATAAATCGATTTACATTGTAGAATTAAATGTTTTCCATATCAAGGTCCAAACGCATATGAATACATTATGTCAAAGAACTACTAATGAAAGTAATAGAGGTGCTTATCAATCAACATTATTTATAGTATGTCTCATGTATAAATCTCTTACACAATACATTATATTTACAAAATCGAATTATGCACAAGCAAATGAATACACATTATCAATCAATTGACATTCATGAATAACTGACAACAACAGTCAAGACAAGTAGTAATGCACCTAAAAGCGTTCACAAAACAACAAATTGTTTGACAAAGAAAGTTTGTAAAAGTCTATGAGTAAAATGACATTTTATGAATGAATATGTGTGATAAAATAATATGCATTGGTTGGGCATTACTGCGCATGCGTCGAAAGTGATGAGAAGTGACGTCAGCGAAATAATGTTTGGTCGCCTGTTTTATCTATGAAAAGTTTTCTTGAATTACAGCAGACATTTACAACTAAATATCACTGTAATCATATCCGCAAAAAGTATTTTCTAAAGATGTTTCCAATTCAGCATATTCATTGCGACAAATAAACTCCAATACAAGGCCTGTTTCCGCACCCTACATTGAGTTCTTTAAACTTGACCAGAGAAATGCCTTTGAACAACGTGTTAATGTAATAATTATGTATTTTTACATTGTCATATCACTAGCATTATCAGAAAGTGTAAAGTCTAATAAAGCCCAATGGGGCCTATTCGGCGTCTTTCTTTTCCTCCGCGTTTTCTGTCTTGGCTTCCTCGGCTGGCTTTGTTTCCTCGGTCTCAGCCTTCTCCTCGCCTTTACCTTCCTCCTTCTCCGCTTCTTTATTATCCTTATCTTCCGGTTCCAGCTCCTTCTTCTCTCCTTCCTTCGTTTCTTTATCGTCATCTTCACCTTCCTTCTTCTCGCCCTCTGTCTTCTCATCTTCCTTTTTGTCTTCTCCTTCCTTCACGTCTCCATTTTCCTTCGGTTTCTCCTCTTCACCCTCGCCTTCTTTCTTCTCGCCTTCCTCTTCGGCCTGCATACCCCCCTTTCCCTGTCATAGAAAGATATGTATTTGAGAAATGCTTTTCACGATAACACAGTTTAACACCACTTCCTCATCTCTTAACAGGAACAGAATTTTTTTAACTTACATGTTTAACTCTAACTCCAATGACATCATATCAAATACTAGTAATCCAATTTTTCTGGCGACATAAACTTTACTTGATCATGTGTAAGCCTTGTATGTTTTTTACATATTTTGAATCAAATAATTTCCAGACGCAATAGTCGAGATATATCATTATCAGATTGCAAACGAACCTTGTATTTCTTTGACTTCTTGACAAGGCCAGCCTCAATGAGACTGTACGCCATGTCTATGATGGTGTCTTGTAGTGGCAGTGGGTTAACCCCGAGAACATCCTTCATCTGACAATGGAAACACTTATGTAAATAACCGATTATGTAGATCTGATTGAAAAGGTAGGGTCTCATGAAGTAAAGCTAACATTTGAAACATGAGCCTCGGTTTTAATTAATCTGTAAAAGCCTTATAATGCAAGATTTTATCTAGTAACTTATTTGTAACAATGTTACCATACGATAAACAAACAACTTTCAAAACATTGTTAGAACACAAGGGCTAAAACTTGAGGACAAATGGTTGCAATGCTTTACATTTAACATAGAACAAAGTTTGTAGAAATTACATCCATAAACGGGTTTGTCTTAAAACATTATTGCAACTAGAAAAAGCATTTGAGAAAAATAACATCAAATCAAATCAAAATATCAAAGAGCTTAAATCCACTCATCAAAGTGCAAGATTACTCATGTTTGATTTTGACCTTTGCATAAGAATAATATGTCAAATGATGAGTTCCTGTTGACATTTGTACCACGTTGTTTTGAAATGTTTCATGAATAACATTCACATGATGCTAGGAAATGTGCAGATGCATGTTTAAATAAGTTTAAGGACTGAGTTTGACCCAAAAAGCTAGTATAGCAAACCATTAACAGTTTGTATTTGCACAAGAGTTGCATACAATATAACAAAAATCGTCTTTAAAACTCCATCCTTACAAAGAGTCACACAATAAATGTCAACAGACTATACTAGATTAAGCATTAACTGTATATTGTAATAATATTAAGTTTATAATGCATCAGCCATACGCAATTTGATATTGCTGCCGGTATAATTGCCAGACTAAGTAAAGAAATGTGCAACATCAAATTGTTTTAGAAAAAAGTAAAGTTGTAAGGACCCATTAGGTAGGAAAATAACAGCCTTGGTTCTTAAACAAGATTTATCTATGGAATTGAAAAATCCGCTCAAATATAAGATATATAAAATAACGGCCTCTGTTGTTTTTACTATATTTATCCATGGAAATGAAAAAAAAAACCGCACCAATATTAGATATACGTACCCTTGTGTTGTCGAACTTGACTACTTTGTTGACTTGTGGAATGATCATTTTCACCGACTTGTCAAACACACCGATAATGTTTAGCATGGCGTTCGGGTAATTGGCAGTGGGAACATTGTATCCTGCAATTATTTAATGGGAAATATTGATTCTGTCAAATACATTAAGATGTTACATTGTTTTACCACCATAACTAGAAAACGGCTTTTTAACATTATTTTTACAGAACAATAGCCAAATAACAACAAAACCTTGCTTTATGGAAGAAAATAATTTGTTCCTAAAATCAGATTTTATGCTCAGAAATCGTAATGTGTTTTAATACCGCCTTCAAACTTCAAGGATGTATTTATCTATTGTCAACTTCAATGATACCGTCTGCATACCTTGTGGTTTGAATTCCTTTGAGAGAATGATCGCAATCTCTTTCATCCACAGGTTGTCGTTGGTGATAAGATGTCTCTTTCCTAAAACAATATCACACGCTAATTTTTATACTGATAAATCATAATTGGACACTTGTAGAAGACAAAAATCAAACAATAATAAATAAAAAGTAATAAAGTTACGTTGAAATATATTGTTAACCTAAACCTCAACAATGCCTAATTAAGTGTTCTTTTAAATAGTTTTTAATTAAATGCGTATGTGTACCGGACGCTTCCTGTGTCGTCATAGCCTTAATATGCGCAGCAGCTACGTCACGCACGTCAACAACAGAGAAGTTAAGCTTTGGAAGAGCCATTGACGACCGCTCTAAAAGACGCTTCACAATCTGAAAGCAGAAAAAGGAACGAATGACGTTATTTACAACATTTACAGTTTTATTACTCAATTACACTGATATTTCCTTGAATATGAGTGTTATAAGTAAAGTGTAAAATGTGTAAGTAAAGTATGAAAGTTCTACAACCTTATGTAAAATACCTCTGTTCTGATCAAACGAAATTCATCAAAATTGAACAGTCATTTTAAAGGCGACACCATTGGAGACAAATTCATTACAATACACACTGCGAAAATCAATTTGCAGATAATAAAAACATAATCCGGGAAAATGCATTTTTGCAATATTATCCCCTACATATTGCCATCTCATTTCCGATGAAAAAATGTTAAGACTCTAAAATGGCTTACACTGCATGATAATTTCATGGGAACTAATAAACAATATTAATAGCAGAGAGCCATACTGTTTTATCTCAATTTATAAACATGTATTGGTAGAACAGTTTAGCATTGACCCCAGTTTGAATAATCGACTTTCAGAAGAATCTGACACATTCAGGATTTGTTTCACAACGGAACACACACAAACCCACAAACTGTATACACTCTTATTAAAATGGCTTACTGCATTCGTTAACAATGTTGCAATATGGTTGAGATGTTTATAATGACAATAGCACGTTGTGTTTTTGTGGGTTGTTTCCATTAAGACCTAGAACTATCTTGATTTGTAACAAAGTAGTGCGGTAAAGAGACTAGTACTGGTGAACTTAGTGATATTTTGTTTTGTTGTGTTGATATGACTGTTATTATAGATGTTTAAGTAACTTTGGATTTTTCTTTTCGTATTACATACAATTCATCATCACATTTGTTGGAGTTGGCTTAAAAAAAACTAATTATATCCGGCCAAAAAAAAATCAGTTTAGAAACAATTTAGAAAAAAATATCAATTACAACATATCTCCTTTAGGCAATGCGTAGGAATTAAAAACACGACTGGGTAAACATGCCCCTGTAATGAGCTTTCTGCGTTACTTCAGAATGACGTGTTTTACATTGTCACATTCCTTCCGGGCTACACAAATGGAAACATCTATTTTCAAAAGATAAGAAACGTTTAAACTAGTGGCCAACACGACATAGAATACAACCTAAAGATACAGCATTTGGAAATAGCAGCTTCGGTTTTAATAAAACTGTTCATCAATGGTTCTGGCAGATGACACACTTTGAACATTCCTAGCGCATGCCCGGAACTCTACTTCATAAACAACAAATAAAGTATACAATCACTGCTCCAGGAGGACCAGAGATTCATAAACAAACACTGCTCCAGGAGGACCAGAGACATTCATAAACAAACACTGCTCCAGGAGGACCAGAGACATTCATAAACAAACACTGCTCCAGGAGGACCATAGAAATTCATAAACAATCACTGCTCCAGGAGGACCATAGAAATTCATAAACAAACACTGCTCCAGTAGGACCGTGACATTCATAAACAAACACTGCTCCAGTAGGACCAGAGACATTCATAAACAAACACTGTTCCAGGAGGACCAGAGAAATTGATAAACAAACACTGCTCCAGGAGGACCATAGAAATTCATAAACAAACACTGCTCCAGGAGGACCAGGGAAATTCATAAACAAACACTGCTCCAGGAGGATCAGAGAAATTGATAAACAAACACTGCTCCAGGAGGATCAGAGAAATTGATAAACAAACACTGCTCCAGGAGGACCAGAGAAATTCATAAACAAACACTGCTCCAGGAGGATCAGAGAAATTGATAAACAAACACTGCTCCAGGAGGATCAGAGAAATTGATAAACAAACACTGCTCCAGGAGGATCAGAGAAATTGATAAACAAACACTGCTCCAGGAGGACCAGAGAAATTGATAAACAAACACTGCTCCAGGAGGACCAGAGAAATTGATAAACAAACACTGCTCCAGTAGGACCAGAGAAATTCATAAACAAACACTGCTCCAGTAGGACCGTGACATTCATAAACAAACACTGCTCCAGTAGGACCAGAGAAATTCATAAACAAACACTGCTCCAGTAGGACCAGAGACATTCATAAACAAACACTGCTCCAGTAGGACCGTGACATTCATAAACAATCACTGCTCCATGAGGACCAGAGACATTCATAAACAATCACTGCTCCAGGAGGACCAGAGACATTCATAAACAAACACTGCTCCAGGAGGACCAGAGAAATTCATAAACAAACACTGCTCCAGGAGGACCAGAGATTCATAAACAATCACTGCTCCAGGAGGACCAGAGATTCATAAACAAACACTGCTCAAGGAGGACCAGAGATTCATAAAC
>Ga0224511_10000640_pt1 | contig 17739 bp, 13 predicted proteins | sample SF_May12_sed_USG_2_FD_169988 | JGI IMG/M metagenome (GOLD analysis project Ga0224511, IMG submission 169988) | Sediment microbial communities from San Francisco Bay, California, United States - SF_May12_sed_USGS_8_1 | ecosystem: Environmental > Aquatic > Marine > Sediment | place: USA...
TAGAGGTTTTAAAAACCTTTTATTATTTAAATATATGTCATTTGAAGACGATCCACCACACTGCTTTTCTCAGTTTTTGCTTTTTTGACTTTATAAACAAGATTGAAAATTTGCATTGCATTGATATTTAGGGGAGGTAATAAGGTGTAATATTACTTCCCTTTAATTTAATTAAAGCAAATATAGGTTACTTCCATAGTAAAAATGTTTTTCTATGGTTAAAAAGTAAAATCATAATACATATAGCATTTCAATGAGGAAATTCTTGTTTATATTTTGATAAAAAATTCAAATGTGAATCCTTTGCAGTCCATTACGCAACTTTAACCTTAAATTGCACTGTTGTAGAATAGTCATCCTAGATGAACAAAGAAATGTACACGTCTTAATGAAGTTGTGCCACTACAAATATACGACGCACTAAAGTAATAATGAATAATCTTGATCCGATATAATGTTGTCTAAAACTTCACACGCATGCGCTAACATGATATGTGAATGTAGAAAATCATACTTTGTAAAAGCATCTGCTTTAGTATTTAACGTACAATCTACAAAATAACATGTTCACAATAACTTTTTCACATAAATTATGTACACACGTTGTTTTTTCTAAGTTTTATAATGCTTTTTATATGTCTTTGCATAACTGTATGATTGGAACACGATATGTAAGGGGGGAATTATCATGTAGATCTAGGTTTAAACTAAACGGTTAAAGTTTTAATAATTTGACCGCCTAGAGCTCATTGTGTTTCTTTAAACATTGTGGGTTTTGTATGCATTAAAAGTCGAGACATCTGCCTTCAATATTTTCAATTGGTCAATATTAAATTCAATAATATTCCGCTTATACTGCGACATATCGCTACTACATTGTAACTAATCTAAAGGCCTATGTTAAATCTAAGAAGTTTAAGGTGAACTTCAATCACTATAACTGGAACACCGCTAGTTGCTAGTATATCCTTTACGTTCATGAATTAGTCCGTCCGTCTGGTTATGCACGTCACTTTTCACTGTAAGAAGATCGTCGGATGAAAACTTCAGCGCCGGATTTATCTTTCCTTTCTCTTCGACCGGTGTTGCGACGCTATCACTGACGTCAGTATAACGCAACGAGATGGCCTCGTCTGGGGAGCTCACCACACACATGAACACGTCCATCCGCGCCGGAAGTATTCCGTGCTCAAACACGTACTTCGTTACGAAGGAAAATAGCAGAATACATGAGAGTGTTACCAACATACTCAGCGTTTTGTACGGAAACAGTTGTCCATCTTCTTCACTATAAAACGGATACTTGATGAGTACAGGTATTCCCAGGGCCACTTCGCCGCCCGCTAGCCGGAAGAACAGACCGAGAATATATCCGGCCAGCGAACCATACGTATTGGTCCAGCGAACGTAGATGACGCACAGTAGCTGAGGAAATAGGACGACGAAGACGAGGTCGGAGCAGAGGAACCAGAGAAGGTAGATGGAGTCCACTGCTATCCCCATGGCCGTGGCCAGGCCGCCGACGCCGAATATGGCGGCTCGCATCACCCACAGCACCTCGGTTTCAGACGCCTGCAGAGGCAAATGACGCAAAAAGATATGATGAAGAGTGCTTTCAGAGTGTTTTAAAAACCATAACAGATGATTAAACAATTAATATCAATAGGTATTCCTCAGTTTTCTTGTCAAAATCGAAACATTGTGGTTTCTACTTACTTTAAATAGTAAAATACTCCAAATGATCAAATTATTCTGCATTAACAATCCAGAATTTAGTTAAGTAACATATGTTTTTTCATAAAAAAAGGTTAATTAGTATCAAAATGGAATTAAAACTGCACAAGCATACTTTCTGTCTGAAGATCAGCTTGTAGACGTTTCTAGCGAACATAGCACTGGCAGACAGGATGGACGAATCTGCCGAGGACATAACAGCCGCTGACACCGCTCCAAGGCCGATAAACGCTACCGCCTGCACAAAGGGAGAAAAAAAAGATTTTATATGTACTTACTATTACGAACTTACCTCATAGTTATTAGTCACAGCAACACTTCATCGAGGCAAACAACCAATTTCTTACTTAAGCATTGTAAGATGGTCGCCAATACACAAAGTTTGAAAGAAGAACTGTCAGACCTACAAAGCACTAGTTTTAAACGCACCATGTATAAAAAAATTAACAGTGTTGCACGTTTGGGTATGAATTATGACTTTTTTGCAAATAAATAAAATACCAAAGCCCAGTTAGCGATCTGTGTACTGACCTTGGGTGTGAGATATTGTAGCACGAGAGGCAGCACGAGGTTGTAGTCTTCCGTCGACAGTGACCCGTTAATCAGGCGCCCAGAGGCCACGTACCCCGTCTCGTTCCAGTCTGCACGTGCAAAACGTATTGCAATGGGTGATAAATACGTTTGATATTGATCGTTTCTAATTAGAATTTAGAGAGGCGTTATTAGGGGTTAACTATGAATGCCCGTTTAATGTTCTCGCCCAATGACGCAATTAAAAACAGCCAGTTCGCTTCACAATTAAATAATATCTACGTTAACTGTATTTTAATTGTAGTATTAAGCTGCATGCACGTTAAAAACGCAAATCGTTTATTACCTTATATTTAAACACATTCATGAGTTGAGGACAAAATGACACCACACATTAAGGGTATTTAATGAAGAAAGCAAGGGACAAGTACTGGTGACAGTGGCCAGAGCGCCAATCAGGACGGAGGGGATCGCCATGACAACGCAGCCGACCGCCGCGATGTAAGACAGAAGCTGTGCGTTCCGCACCGAGCTCGCCGATAATACGCGCTGGAAATACACCTAAAACGAGAAACATACGCACATGCATTTGTATTTTTATACATTGTATGTAACATACCCATAATATTTCATGATTTCAAACCTTTCCACAGTACACATCTGGGAAATATAAAACATTATTTTATCAGTTTGTAACAATGGCTTTGGTGTGGCACCATTCATAACTACTGATGAACAGCTTCAATAAAACCGAGGCTGCTGTTTTCTCGTACAGGCTATGCTTCCTGAGGGCTTTCCTTTTCATCAGTTTGATTTAAGTCGAAAAAATCAAATACATGTATTATATTTTATAGTTTGACATCAAACGCCTTTATAATCGATCACTGTTATAACGTGGACACCCGCCGTACCTGCCATGGTATGCCGCCGAATATCAGCAGAAGGTAGCTGTCTATATAGACGCCCGTCCATTTCGGCTCCACCGATTTGATCCAGTTCTCAGTGGCGTTCACCTGGATACTCCCGACCGCATCGTTGGTGAACGCGAACGGGATAGAGACCCACTGGAAATTGGCGCGGAAAACAGAGGTCAGGATATAATATGTACGGAAAGGTTTTTTAAGGCCGTGTTTTCGTTTTCAAGCCTCCAAACTACGGTTACAGTAGTTTTAAATGAATACAAAGATATAAGTTCTACTGCAACGGCGCTTATTGGTAGAGCCCGTGAGTGGGGGGTCCCGGGTTCAATCACGGATCGCGTCATACGAAATATGTTATATAAACAGTACAAGATGCCTCCCCTTGCTAATTGCTCATCATATAAGGGTAAGTCTGGCTTATCCCTACCCCCAGTTTCCATTGTGATTATTATTATTATTATTATTATTATTAAGTTAAGATAATTTGGTTCGCAGTTGACCCTAAACCTTTTAGTTTAAATCAAAACTTAAATGGGTTAATCTAACCCTAACCCTTAACCACATAAGTCATTCTTACGTTTTAATAAATAAACAATTCTTGTGTTGAGAAAAGTTAAATGGCTTTGAAGAAATAAAGAAATAGTCGATCGGATGAGATATTTGTAAACTAATTTTGAGCACATGCAATAAAATAATAAACAAAGATTATATATGTCAATCAGAAGTAACACTATGATTATTTAAAAAAAGTTAAATCAATTTAGGACACTCATTTCTTTATGCAACGAAATAAAATTCCTTATTATTCAAGTATGTCAGTTGTCAAATGAAAATACATGCGCAAAAGTTCCTTAAGAAAATGCACAAAACAAAAGACGTTCACAAGCTTCACGTCGGCCTGATCAATTCTTCCTAGAAAACTATCGTGTGAGGCAACGCCATATAAACCTGCTGCCAGATTGCAAATGTCAATTACGTAGTCTTTTATTAACCAAATAAGATTTGTAAAAGTCTATAAAATACACGATGGAAACGTTTGCTGGGAAAATTGATAAATTGTTGTTTGGTAAGATATAAATCAGTTATCCTGCGCCACAAAGGGATCAATACGCGGCTTATTAACCCCATAGCAATCTGCACAACTGAAAAGTGGGGAGAAAATTTGGATTTGGAAAAACGAAGCGCTCCCAAATAATGGAGAACGTTTCTAGAATTGATTATCCTTCATGCAAAAATAAATCCTGGCTTGTTATATATGGTGTAGCGACATGAGATCGCCGTTTACAAAACAATCATTGACAAGACCATTCTTTTCAAATCATGTGATTTTGTGTTGTAATAGTTAAAGGCTGTATTGACATTTAAAAAAATAATATTTATAACGGTTATGTCATTTTTGTACTTTATTTGCATATACTTTGGAAATGGCAATACTGATTCTGTGGGCGTCGGCATCTGATCAAACTTGCAGACTAAAGCACTATGTTGTGGATAAGTAATGTGGGTGTTTTATTTTTATTGTCAGAATACCGAAACCTATTTTGCAAAGGTCACGCAAAACGTAGGAATGGTTGAGAAAATAAACCTCTAAGGCAGTCAATTATGCATTGATCAAAAGAAGTGATGCCGAGGCCTAATGCAAATTACCACTTTCGAAACAGAATTCTCGGCAAAGTAAAAACGATCATTACAAAAGATTAGATAGACACTCAATTTTACGCAATGCGAATGGATATATTGATGCACTCGTGTGCACTAATTGAAAATCATGGCAGCGGGCGTTCTGAAGATGCGCATCACGCGTGACAAAAGTTGCCTAGGATACTGCATGGACGAATTGAACATTTCTATTTGTGGAGAAGTTGTTTCTCAATATAAATAAGGTATCAATGTATTTACGTGATCAAAGTAATATAGTGTACAACATTTCCTACCGCGGAACATAAAATAGTTATTAATTTAGCATCAAATTGCAATATTTTAACACTTCCAGGAAATAAATACCATGCCAAATTAAAACATTAAATCTATATATAACTATTTTACTTAAAAGAACGTGTAGTCGGGGAAAATCAGATGACACCAATACTGTTGTATGCAAAATGAACAACTGGGGGGTCTTTAACGTGCCCAGTGTTAAGCACTGATACTAGGGAGCAATATTGCCTGGCAAGAACCAGTACATATCTCCTTTTAGTAATTTTAGTTCGACTGAGGGGGGATTCAACTTGCAATTCCTGGGTCGGCCGTTGAGTGTCTTACCACTGAGCCAAATCCCCAATGAACAACTTGACCTAACTGATGTTTGTATAGACGTCAATCTGAACACGATCAGGTCTACCCAACGAAAACACGTGTTTCATGTAACGAAAATGCCCCAGTAGTTACGATTATACGCACGAGGCCGAGGAAGATGCAGATGAGCTGGACAACGTCTGTGTAAGCGACGCTGTAGAGGCCGCCAAACAGCGTGTAGAACACGGCGATACAGGCCGAGATGATGATGGAGATCTTCGTGTCCAACTCCAGGATCACCGACAGCGTGGCGCCTGGAGATTACATGAATGTTAATGTCAATGTTGCAATAGCATGGCTGTTAGATTAGGTGGAGACATAGCTACGGAGAATACTAAAAGCGATACTGGTGGAAAGGATAGAATAAATTTGGGTAGATCTCAAGCATCACCATCCAAAAGACATTCCGATTGTTTTTTATATACATGTAATTAATTAATTTTTTGTCTGTATAATATCGATAGACGGTTACCTGAAGAGCACTGCGACACAGTCAAACGATATTAACCTGCATGTAATACTAAATGCCTATATATCAGAGTTGATCGCGATACATTCTAAGAATGTGCGAAAAGTGTAATGACCCAACCACCCAATTAAAGTGCTGACAAGGGCACCTACCGAGGGCGGCTAGGATGGCGGCAGACCAGAACACCTCCCCCAGCAGGGCGGGAATGAAAAGCAGTCCGCCCATCCTTTCCCCATACTTCTGTGAGAACGGGTCCAGCATCGTCACGTAGCCCTGGGAACGCATCCGCGTGGCGAAGAAGTATCCTCCTACACACACAAACAACCACATGATGATGACAACTGCTATTAAGTCCTAGAATATTTTAAAAATTGACTGGATGTAATCCTGCTATTAAATCGTAGCGCATTACTTTCAATAGAATCATGCTTGTAAAAATAGTCTTAGAATATTGTTTCAAGTCAACTTTAAATTGTCTTAATAAGCGTAAATTAAAAAACGATACTGAGATAAACAGAGATTGTCGTTGCTACCAAAGAAAAGGGAGATGGCATATCCGAAGGGCGCCTGGCACCAGACGAAGCCGTCACGTGCGATGTACTCGGACGTCCCGTTGATAAACCCGCCGCCAACCCACGTCGCTGAAACACGGCGTATAACGTTAAACACCAAATAACAGTTAAAGCATGATTGTGGAGGCATTTAAATTATAGGATGTTGCTGTTATTTTAAGATTTTGTTAAGGCTGTCAGCGCTTAGTATCTATGGAATCACAGCATAGCATTTAAAATGTAGTAACGCCTAAAAGGAACGAATATAATCGTACATTTACTCTTTTTTCTTTCTCTTTAATTCAATTTACTTATTGAAAACAACGACTTATTTTACATGTGAACTCAATTTACGATTTTCAGACAAAACATTGATTTCGTAAATTAGACACCTTCTGAATTTTACAATGTTTATGTTTTCGTTATAGCCCACTTTAAGATGTTCAAACTTCATCAGTTGAGATCTTGCGTTTTTATATATCCCATTTTAGTGTGAAAAAACTACCACCGAACAGTGGTTTTTGTAATAATGATACACCAAAAGAAGCATTAATGTTTCTTCAATTTAGTATTCTGGGCAGCTGAGATCAATATGATAAGGGAAATTGCTTATTTTTTGTATCAGTAGGTATGTGTTCGTAATATAAATTCAACGATGTACATCTAACATCACAAAGACTGGGACACGGAATGAAAACAATGACCCTTTGCTTCCACTAAACATGTTTAAATTTCCGTGTGTTGCCTGCAGAATGTATGAGTTTTTGGATATAAAATTCCAGTAAATCGATTTGGATCCAGTAAAATAAAAATGCTTTAAACAAGCATAGGGATGCATAGTTCCGCAAAACTTCAATCTTCTCCCTTTTGCTGTACATGTCTTTTGTTCGTGTGATAAGGTTTATCACAAACAGGAAGTACGCTTTCTTTTGTATGTACATGTACTAGGTCAGATAGTCACCTGACAATCATAGTCCTTATCCATTGGATTAAACTTGACTATGTACTGTTACAAATGATCATGATTGGCGATTTGGGAACTGTCTATTCAACCAATAATCAGCACAGTTTATCACAAGAACATAACCACGTGGTCAAAACGGAAGGTGCTGATTGTGCGAGTCACGTGCTCCACTCTTGTACACACACACATAGCCGACAACACGAACTACCGGGTAATGTCTTTTTATACAAACATTTAAGGTATAGCGTTATAATATACATGTGTACATTCAAATTGTGAAGAAAAATTACAAAGAAAATGGATTTTCTCTTGACAGTTATGTCAAAGAATTTCATTTGTTTACAACTTCTGAACATTTTACCGGTATGCATTGTAGTTTCAGAGAAAAAACACCTTTAATTGTGCGCTTTATTTGTATGCAACAACATATTCAAAAGTATACAGACTACTAGCTGGTGTTTATAAATATATCTAATAATAGAAATGTACTCGTTTCAAGAAAGTAGATGAAACTTGTTTATAATTCTTTTAACATATTTTACAAGATGAACCAATGCCCCAACAAAATGGGCTAAGTAAATATAAATATAAACTATATTATATATGATAGACACAAGGTATGGTGCCGCGTAAATCATTGCCAATTATATATAATCAAGGGGGAGGCTGCTTTGGAAAATCCATTCAACTGATACTCCAGATAATAACATAATCACAGGCACAAAACTACTTTTAAGTAACAGATATATTCTATCTAGGATCGTTTCTTCCAATACGAGACGCCTGACGTCATGGAAACATTTCACAGTGTACAAGAACAGAATCAAAAGAGCAAGGCGAAATCTGGCCAATTTTGACAAGCTTATATGTTTGATACATTTGATAGTATTGATCCGATGGCGAACAATTCCAAACATAAGATTCTCGCGAGATTTTCCCTTAACAGAAGTCGTTTGCTTAAGGAGCTATGAATCACTGCCAGGACGTCAGACACCATTGACGTTTAGGTGCGTTATGTCCCTCTCAATTGCCTACATACACATTGTACCACAACAACAGGGACCGTTTGTTCTGGTCTGGGAGGGGAGCGGTGGCTCTTGGCGTCTTGTGAGAGCCGATTTATGGCTATTCTATAGTTCCTGTATGGATGTTGCGAAACATTGAGACAAACATTGAGGAACATTTGGCAAAAGGTTTTAAATTAGGGAGCTGACACGAGAATCATGGGCTTGACCTTGGTATTTCATTGAATGGCATGGCTGTGCTGTCTTAGGAATAACATTGATGTAGATTTGATTCATCAAATAAATTTGTTTGAGTAGTGCTTGTATATTCTTCGTGGTGTTTTGTTATCTTTTTTAGGAAACATACTGAAAGTTAGGTCAATCCAAACCAGTTTGGTATGGTTATATTTGCCAGGTTTCGTTATTGTTGTTTGTGTGAGAGAAAAAACACGAAACAAAAGCAATTAAGATTTTTGTGGCCATGAAATGCAGCTTCAACCGCACACCGCCGGTTCTTGGCCGGTTTGGGACAGTTCCTGGATTTAACATAAAGAGTTCCGCGAAGGTATTGTTCACATCCGGACGATTCTATATGAGGAAAACACGATCCCAACGGCCCTGGAACGTTTATCTTAACCTGGCTAGCATTTGAGCACCCAATTTGAGTTTTTGAAACTACAAGTTTTGCCTACATCATTTTAAAATCAAATAATGTCCCTATGGTTATCTTGACCGCTGTGATCACAAGGTAAACAAGCCTTCTTGATGAAGGTAAAAACCAGTTGACTTAATTAGCTCATAGATTTTGTGTTTCAGACAAGAAAATTCGAATAAAAAATTCCCCACCTGGCCTTGTGACCTACTTTAACTACCTATCAAAAACAACTTGAACAACTTTGGTAGAGGACCTTTCAAGAATCCCTTGTGTGGTGAGTGTACATGACTGGCACCAATGCGTGGACCCATAATGCCATTTTCGATCAAACGTGCGTTTTGCATTAATATGTAACAAATCATTGATATTTTATGAAAAGAAATTCAATAACCATTTCGTTACCAGTTGTTTCGTTCGAACTTATTTTTAAAGAAACGAAATACATAAATATTCGGACTTCTATTACTTATTATAATTGCAAAAAACTGACAATGTAATTAAAAGTGACACATCATGGTTTCCATCCAATATCAGCTAAACAAACACTGTGCAACAATACATTTGTTATAGACGCTTAAACAAATAGCGGCAACAAATATAACTTATGTTTAAGGATTTAAAAGTTACGTACTCTAAACATGTTTTTAAACTTTTATATATATGCAAACGACTTTAACATTTCACTTTAATGACGTTATTCCACATATACGCGTTGATCAATCGGAACAACCCAAATCGTTACCAAGATAAACATAATTATTTATAAACACAAAGAAATAAAGACAAAACTCGTGCATTTAGAATCGACACAAAAGTGGTAAACAAACTAATATTGATACGTTTGCTATCTTCTGAGGTCTGACATTCCGAGACAGGTTTGCGTTTTGTCTTTCTATTAAAGACAGCGTCTTCTTAATAGACTCCTATCTCTAATTTCCCGACGGTGAACCGCACAATAACCCAATTAATTAGAAAGAAATATTTCCGAACTCTATTATTGGTATCTAGGCAAGATTTATGATTTTCTTCTTCGATTTTTCAATGGTCTCTTCCCTTACAGAGTTGAAGTAATTGGTGGAGAAATGCAAACTGAACAAACAGAACGAAATAGCGGACTGTGATCGTTTTAAGAAGAATGATTAACAGCCTGTTTTTGTCCACAAAGTTACGGTGTCAATGTGAAAATCCAAAGATCGTAGCATTAACACAATTGATAACATGTAGGTCTTGATTACCCATCTTACATCTTTTTTTATTAATAGAGTAAGCATTTAGTCATCGACAATGGAAAACGTATAAAACAGGACTAGACGGGTACTTTGTCGGTTTGTTAAACAAAGATAGGTATAAATACGGCTTTATCCAAAACTTGTTGTTCATTGACATTAATAAATTATCTTATAATAATAGTTAAATAAGTGGTTAACGACTGCTTGGGCCATTAATGTATTACAAAATTGTTGTTAAAATAATACCGGTATAATGTGGGCTATCTTAGTCCCGAAAATAGGAATAAAATGACAGACGTTTTTGTAAGTGAGCAAGCATAATAAAACTACATATATTACTATGATTGTTATAAATGATAGACTAATAATTGTTTTTTTTGAACCTCAGTGACTGTACCTGTCATTGTGAAGCAGCCGACCAGCAGGCCGATATTACGGCCCGCCAACATCACATTGTCCGCGTTGGCGTCGGCGCCGGTCTGTTTGGCTTTCCGGCCGGCCCAGATGCCGACGCCCAGGATGAGGAGGTAGAACACGATGATGGCGATCAGCCCTCCGATGTGGACCACCATGATGACGGCTGGCGATGGTCACGTGGTCTGAATAAGTGGTCACGTGGTCCGAATGAGTGATCACGTGGTCCGGATGAGTTTTCACGTGGTCACGGTTAACGGAGGACTAATGTGTAGGGGTTTAAGGTAGAGGCAAACACGTTCGTCAGAATGGCCTGAAGAAGAAAAATATTAATAAACTTTAAATTAACAAATGAAAAAAAATCTGCTACCTGTGTATATAAATCAGTAGCATTCAAAGTTTAAATCAATTATAAGAATAACTTATCGTATTTAGATGTATTTTTATTCTGACTAACCACTATGGTGGGTCCGGGCTTCAGATACTACATTTTTTGCGCAAGTTATTTTGCCAGATTAAAGACGATACATTTTTACTTTATCATCATTCTAGCAATTACTAGGTAATAACGTGTTTTCATTTACAGAACAATGCAAGGTTTAATAGCTATACTGGTTGTCGGTATATCCAGTGGATACACATAACATTGCAAGTGCACACTTATAGCATTTCTGTCGAATGATTGCTCAATATAGACAAAAACAATTCATTTTCCCAATCCCTTGCGTCATTATTATGATCTCAAAAATGTGTATAGACCTCAACAAACAAGTACGTTAATAATAAAGTATTTGAAACCCAAATGTTTCCTGGGGTTTTGTATATTTAGAACAATCGATTTTGTGTTAAGAAAATTGGGTAATGGCGTCATACCACTCTCGTTAGCTCGCCCGACTCGAGACGGCTCTATAAAAATGTCACATTTATTGTTAATGAACGCGTTTTCTGGTTTGTTCAATAATCCGTGGACATAGGCTTCCACCAAATGTCATTTTCCCGCAACTATCAGGTTTGCAATCTGTCTTTGCCCAGAAATTCCGATAATAAAGCAACTCACCTTGGTTGTTTAGCAATTCCTGAAATGCTATTTCCGGCAAAGTTAAGCGTCAGTACGATCATAAATATGATGGCTAACATAATGGGCAGTCTGTATGTTCTTTAGTCAAACAGTGTTATAAACACAAGCGTTCTCCCTAAATCATCACATTAAAGCTTACTATATAATCATAGAATTACTGTTACCGGAGTACATTGAAAAAGAATTAAAGCATGACATGGCTTAAATCGAAACTAAACTAGATCATACGGATTTAACTAATTTTCATTTCGCTATTTTAATGACTTCGATACGAATCTTTTAACACATCCAATATAGCACGGTGTAGTCAAATGAAAAATGGGACAGTAAAACATGCACTAAAATAATCAGTCAACCAGTCAAATGACTTTTGTCATTATTGTTGCTTGAATTATTACATATATGTACGAGTAAATGCTCGTGTCGTTTCGAATTCTTTTTATTCGAGACCTTTGTGAATTCAACGATTTGCCTTCTATCGTGGTGTTATTTTAACAGAAACAATTTGCTCACCAAATCATGTTTTTATGAACATCTACAAGTCATGAATCGAGTGTATACAAGGATTTTATCAAATAAATAAAAACTATTAACAATAAAATACTTTATATAACCTAATCTGATAATAAACATCATTTATTCGTTAAAAAACCTGTACATACGAGTCTGCTGGAAAAAAGCAAGATTGTTGTTTGATTTTTCTTTTAACGAATTTGAAAAAAAACTGAATGCAAATTTACCATTAAGTACCCATTTTCTTTCGAAATGTCTCACCACAAATATATATACGTACGTGCTATGCATGTAGATCAACATAATAAGCCAAGTGCATATACATGTACATGTTTTTAAGATTTTACTTGTCAAACTATATTATTATGTAGTGCTTTTTATGCACTGAGAGTTCTTTTTGCAATTTTATTTTGTATTACTGGACTGGTGGTATTCTGGTTCTAAGGAAAAGTCTGTATGGAACATCTTTTCGGTCTGTGTCCGTTTTAACTGGACTTACGACCCGCGGCTCTGATCACGTTCGCTCTGTTAACCCTTGTATAGACGTGTTTGTTCGGCGTACAGGATTGCCAATTAGGCGGTTGCTACTTTGAGAGATTCGAGAAGATGTTTACACGCGCGTGAAGATGGCGTTAACGGCGCTGCATTGATGGCCGTTAATACTTAACAAAGTTATTCCAATCAGAACGGCCAGAATCAGACAACACACACATTAACCACCCTTCATACTGTTCGTACTTAGTAAACAAATCAACTACCAAATTTATTCCTTCATTCCTTAAACAAAAGCGTGTTAGGTTGTTGTTATGTTAGTTGTGGGAACGTCCAGATGGCGCTCTGTTTTGCAAAGCCATTTACATTAACGCGGTAGTCGTTTAATGATGTTCAGAAACGCGTTTATTTTATTAATATTGCGGGTGGCATGGTTAAAAAAATCGTGTACCTATATCTAAACAGAATTTTGTTAAGACAACTCGTGAAATGATTTTATCATACCGATCGTGTGCTTTAAAGGAGCTATAGCACAGAAAATTGGGTTGAAAAGTAATTATCTTAAAATATGATTTATGTAAGAGTCTCAGCAAAGAACTGTGATGTAAAATTGCTGACACTAAAACTTTTGTTGACTACATATTTAAAAAGATGATAAATGCATGTAATTTGAGGCAAATCCTTTTTGTGTCCGTGGACAAGAAAATGAATTCCCCTCATAATGAATGGTATCTTGGAAATGTCCTGGTTTCTGCACATTTTTCTTCAACACTAGCATATGATACATATTGTTTACGCTCTATTATGCAGTTATTTGGACGTTTAGGTATAGTTATTAAAATTCCCTTGTTAATGCCTAACCCGTGCTCTGGTGGCTTTAACTGCAATCATATATAGTCTACATATTGATCATACACAACTGGAAAATATTGTAATGTTATTTAAAGCAATTTTCTTTAGTCAAAGTGGACTTTTTACTTATACTATATATGTATAGATTTGTGTTTGTTTTCTCGCGATTTGTTGCAAATAAATCGTAAAATCAACATTATATGAGTAAATCATTTTTATTAGCAATATAATTATTCAAGCCTGAAGGTAACCATACAAAACGTATACATTTTATATTAAAATAAGTTTTATTTTACAGGCGTTTATCTTTTACTTCGTTATATAATTGTAGTGTACAAATATCTTACTGACATTTCGTATGCTTTAATGCAAAATCCTCGAACGTAGAAAGAAGTATATTAATCTAAATATGTCTATTAACTAAGAATGTATCAAGACAACGGAAGCAAATGTCTCCAACAAAAGAGTTCACAAATAACTTGAGTCCAATAAGACACCTACCTAATTATCCTCGTCAGAAAAATAACCACGAAAACACGCTTAAGCTCCCCTAAAGACAAATTCGGAGAAATAACTAATTCCTTAAAGACATTTCGCCTTAACTGGTGTAGAATTCCACGACGAACAATCTCAGCGTATCTAGCCGGCGTCTTATATTTAATATCGGTAGTATTTTGCAATATCGAGCATTATAGAGCCGCCGTTCTGGGAGTTTGCCGGCGTACATGAGTCTACGGCAATGTCTAACGGGAGCATCCGTACGGTCGGAGATTTAAATAATGACCACCGTTCTGATAACCAACACGCTGCTGACCATATTAACGACGTATTTATTCAATTGAATATATAATTGGCAATTGTGCGTCCTCTCTTTTAAACGACACACATGAGAATCTATATTTCAACGCATTGCTCGTTCCAGTAGACTTGAACGAAAAGTTAATCAAAAAGTCTGATTAAAGTGTTAACAGAAAACAAGAGGAGTTCACATTTTCCTTTACTTGTTAGTTGATAATGTTTCGTTATGTTTGCATATTCACGACCAATACTTCTTATTGTTAGATACTCACGACAACAAACGCGTCTCGGTAGCCATTGCATATTAAAAATAAACATGTAGTTTTAATAAAATTATCATTTTATTTTTTATGCTTAACTTATATTAATGAACTGACTGCTAATTATAGTCACGAACTACAAATATCATTCTCATTCGAAATTGTAGGAAATAACGGTAAATAAATTGAACATTTTGCTTTCCAAGAATTGTTTTAATAATTTTAATTTAGTTTGATATGATAAGCCTTACTAAAATGACATGTTTACTATTTTCTGAGTCTGATTCTAAGCATAGACACACTGTGAATTCCGATGCAAGTATTGTTATGATAGACGAGAAAAGTACTTCATGTTTTTCGGTCAATTGCTTAGTTTGTAAGAAAACATTTGCCTAAACACCGCATGTCATCAAATGTTAAATTATATACACAGCCCACATAAAGAACCAACTGAGTCTAGTAATATAACTTGCATGTTTTTGCCTATTCCGGTAATTTTCCATTATGCTTGCATTAATTATCACCAATATCATTGCAGGGTGGTTTAAAACAGTTTCATGCTGTGGGGACGCCGTTATGAATGGCATTAAAATTGATTAGACATATTGGAATACATTAATATAATAAATAAGAAGGCGTTTATAGAAATTTAAATAAATAAAAGAAGTTTTAAAGTGTTTAATTAGTCTACAAAAGATTATACTATTCCTGGAATAGGTGCACTTTAAATACTCAAAAAACATGCGTCGTGCCACTAGTCTGCGTTTTGAGCGAGGGATTTTGTCCGGGGAAATTTTATCCGGGGGGAATTTATCCGGAGGTATTTTGTCCGGAGAGGATTTTGTCCGGATACCGTCAGCGATGATGAGACGGCACTTGCTGTATGCACTTAAAGCAGTACCATCAAACATGGAAGACGTTAGAAAGTACACCCAAACGAACCCCATGCAATGCATTGACGTCGTAACGCAACTCTGTAGAAAAGATGTTTATACAGTAAAGTCCGCTTATAAAGAACCCGCTTATAAGGAACTGCCAGTTATAAGGAACTGATTTGCATTCCCCAATCTTCAGCAAGGTATTAGTTCCCTATATGATTTTAAAGAACTCCGGTTATAAGGACCATTTTTCCATGGACCTGATGAGTACATTATAAGCGGATTTAACTGTATATCGATTCGATTCTATTTTCTATAAGATGAATATTTGATAAATTTCAAATGAACGTATTAAGTTAATGTTAGACACAATTCTGTTATGATTTGTTTATTTTCTTTAAAGCGTCCGTTTTTAATTGTAGTGTTCTGGAAATAACATATTTTGATCTGGTTGCGTATTTTATTTAAAACTAGCATTTGTCTACAAATATGGTTACCTTGTTTGAACATAATGGCTTAATGCTAACAAAATAAATCATTTGTGTTTTCATTGAGTGTTTTCTCAACGAAATCGGAGTTCCTTTTCCGCCACCATAAGATTCGTTCATTGCACACTAGAATACCCGGACATTTATCAGAATACTACTAACCTTGGTAAAAATGGCCTATAATTCCAACACTTTAAAACGGTTTGGTTCCCAGTTCCCTTCGTACGCCGTATTTGACATGCCGCGGTTCCACAACTGTATTTAATTACTAATATTCCAAATCAATCCGGTTACGGGGTTGAGCATCCATGGGTAACACTTATGGATAACACTAATCTAACAGCAAGTAGGGCGGATTATGGACAGATTACAGACAGATTATAGACACCTATGTCCGGGAAGCTGCAGTATCAACAATGAATAAATGGATGTAGCTGGCACACCGTGACAGTGAAAGGTGCCAAGTAAGGGATTAAACCTCAACACGCATAATCCAGGAAATGTCAGATTTATGAAATCTGTAGCTTTTATTTAACCAGATAAATCTACATCTTTCTTGATCGTGAAATAAGTAAAATAAATGTCAAAATGTTACTAAAATGAATTATGAAGAATATTTTAAGAAAGTATAATTTACCAATATATGTTAAACTATCAACATAAAAGGAATATTACTTCTTTTTTCAAATCAACGCGTCTTGTAGTTAAGTAATAACGTCTTATAACTAACTCAAGTGGTTCATCTACCTAATAGTTCAGCACAGCATCTGAACACAAGCTGCCTAGCATTTCCTCATTCTGTTTTGCAGGATGAAACTGATTCCTTAAAAAACCTTTCACTGTCCTAAATTTCGCTGCGAACAATTACGGTCCATCTAATAGGCGTCTTTTGTTCAATATTGCGAGTGTTCTGCAATAGCGTGTGTGGAGATTTCTGTTCTAGGTCTAACGAGGTATTCGGGCGAATAAAGACCCGTCTAATGCGAACATCCTTGCGGCCTGTGTCCGGCCTGATTTGACTAATCCACATTTCTGAATACTAACACTGTATTATTGTTTAATTGAGCATTAAATTACACGCATTTTATACGACGGACTTAAGCCCCCCATACACACACAATATTATTGTCAATAATATTGAATCAATAAAATTGAAGGTTACATTTCTTGCCACAAACTGTACAAAAATTTGATCAATATTTAGTTCATTAGTACTTAGAAAATCATAGAAAATAAATGGATTCCATTGTATGATGACCGTCTAAAACAAATGAACAAATTTCGTGACTTTTGAGTCAAATAGTAAACATATCTCAATATATTATGGACCGTTTTGTGTTTCATTAAAAATTGTATGCCTTAGCCTCAGACTGCCACTTGTGTTTTTAAAGTGTGCTAATATTTGTTAAAATAGGCAAGTCATGTGACAATGGTGTAACATTAGATTTTCTGTGTTATAACTATTGGTAGCATCTATATAAATATGATATTTATTTCTTTATTCTTCATCCTATGGCAATTTACACTGTTTTATTGTCAATTTTATTGATGATCGCAAAATGCGCATCAATAAAATTGTCAATGCGTCAATATTTATTTGAGATCTCAAATGTT
>Ga0224511_10000641_pt1 | contig 17733 bp, 12 predicted proteins | sample SF_May12_sed_USG_2_FD_169988 | JGI IMG/M metagenome (GOLD analysis project Ga0224511, IMG submission 169988) | Sediment microbial communities from San Francisco Bay, California, United States - SF_May12_sed_USGS_8_1 | ecosystem: Environmental > Aquatic > Marine > Sediment | place: USA...
TGATGGCTCCCAAAAAGATTCAATCAACTACAATCACTGTTTGTGTAGATTTTGTTAACAGCTTGAGCAGATTGGCTGAATGTGTAAGCCAACTACTGCATGGACTTTATGGTTTGCACATATCAGTGAGATATGTCACTGCATAAATCGCGAATAGTTACTCAGATTGTGAGCATGCGAAGTGTGAACTGTGGTCTTGAACCTTTAATTATCTTTTCTCCTGAACTGAAGATATCGATGAATGCGACTCTGAACCCTGTGAAAATGGAGGAACCTGTACTGATGGGGTGAATAGCTACACTTGCGACTGCTTAGCTGGATATACTGGTGATGATTGTGAAACTGGTGAGTTATCAGGCATGTTATCTTTGTGCTCACAGAAAATGTATGACAGTTTGACTGTTTGCAAGCATTTGAGATGCGAATTCTGCCCTTGTACCTGTATATCAATTTTTTCTCATGAACTGCAGATATCAACGAATGTGCATCTCAGCCCTGTCAGGATGGACCTCAGACTTATTGTATTGATGAAGTGAATGGTCACACCTGCGTCTGCGAACCGGGCTTTACTGGTGAAGATTGTGACATTCGTGAGTTATCAGACAGGCTGTCTTTCTTCTCCCATAGATCATCTTACAGTGTGACTATTTGGGGCAACCCCGGAATTTACTGGTTATCTGAAATATGGATTTTTGACCACAAAATGAAAACTGTTGTTTGAGTCCTACACAAAAGTGGGAGGTCTCCGAAGAAAAGCCTGTCCCTCATGCCATGCTAAAGAGTTGCAGAGCTGAGATTTGAGGCAAGTTGGCAAAGGCTATGTTTTTGGCAAGCCTGAAAGATGCCTGAACTCTGCCAGGCTACCAGGGGTTCAATGAAAGACGCCACTTGTCTGACAGGGTAAAAAACAACTGACTTGTCATCTACTATGTGAACTACATAAATCGGAGTCAAAATATTAAAGGATTTCCTATTGCCTCAGTATGAAAAAATGTGCATGCAAAAAGGAAAACCCCACTTCAATAAGAGTCTCAACGAGTCTCTCACCCATGGAACTGAATTTTCCTAGATATGGTTTCATTAAATATAAAAACAGCTTTCCCAATCCCCCATTTCCATCGTCAGATGCTAAGTTGTAAACACGAGCTCATCAGCGTTTCAACCAACAATGAGTGCGAATTCAGCTTGCCTGTAAACAAAACCAGTGCATTATTTTGGTCATGAGAAAGTGTTTCTGAGGTATATAAATGGTGCGCTTAAGTTCTACTGGAAACTGGGCATAGGACGCCCAAGAACATGCCACCTTTCACTCCTGGGTCATAAAAGAGTGTCCTATGCCCTAATTCAGAATCTATTTCACTTGTAGCGGATGAGGATGATGGCGAGGATGACGGCGAGGATGGCGGCGCGGATGACGGCGAGGATGACGGCGAGGATAAATAAGAGTTCTGTGGAGCTTTGTGTGGAAACAACTCAAGCCTTCAGATGAAATTCTATTGACAGCACAGCATCATTATGAACAGACTACTCGGTTAGATAACAAAATTGGTGTACAACGTCGTAATAGACCGTGCAACTGCAAACCCACTTATACAGTAAATAGAACTTCCAACTTAAACTCGAAAGTCATATAATGTAACTTTATTACTGTGTTTTTGTACTATTAAATAAAATAAAATTCGCTGTATTAAAAGTTAAAATTTGTTTATAAAATGGAGGAAGTTGAGTTGAGGTATGAAGCGACATCTGAACTGAACAGTCACTAGTTACACTGAACTGAAAAATTGCAAGCAATGACCTGGTATCCATGATCTTCTGTGATGAATGTGGGACACGATTTCAATTCTCCAACTAGGTGTTCTACTGTTTAAGTTTTGAAATGCAGCATCAAGGAAATGACTGGACAGGGCTTCGGCCGACAGCTATTGGCCCAACTCAGATTGATAATGTCATTCTCTGGCCAGGTATCTCTGATTCAGTGATTGCTTATTTAGGCAGGAAAAAGCTCCGTGCCATTAAGTAAGTGCCATTGGCCTTCATGAGCATCCGATTTGAAGGGGTTATGTCATGGCCAAAAATGTCCACTTGTTTTCATATTCCAAAGCTTACCATAAACAAATGGTCCCAACACCCAGCTCAAATGGAAACTTAGATGTAGACCTATCCCATACTTAGAGCCCTCGATGACGCACTTTTCAGACCGTCGACGCAAAAAAATATTGGCCTCAAGATAGAAAATTAACACAGAGCTGTTGGTGTTTGCATTGATTTCACGGCTTACACGTTGATGTTTGAAAAATCCTCTTGCAGGTGTATACTGACCTGTAGTTGCACGAATCTGAATAGAGAAAATTTCCAACAAAAATATAGAAACAGGGTTTCAGAGTGCAGTCTGTCACCTACCTCTGTCAGCAAGCGTTGTTATCCGCTATTGTCACAATGAATACGGAGTTGCCTCCCTTTAGGAATGGGGAATACAACTCAGAAAAACCGTCTACGTTCGACCGTGACATATCCCCTTTAAAGCAATTGTCCAATCAATCTCCGAGATACAGAATCACCAAAAAGCACACAAGAAAACCCATATACCCATTTGATGCAAATGATTCAAAACTGTGTGTTGCCTTTGAGTTCAGTTTAATTGCATGATGACCACTAACTCAGCTGAGGCAATAGCAACAGAAACAGCCTGTATTATGGTGGAGAGGTTTCATGCTTGAGTTTGGAAATTACTCTATATAAAAGACAGGAAAAAGAGATCTAGAGGTGGTTTCGGTAAAAACGGCATGCATGGGCATCATCACCAGTAGCATGGAACAAAGTTACTACCAAGTGGGTTCCTATGTCTGCATGCACAATATTAAGCCACATGCAGAATATCCTGTAACCTGCAGTGAACAATCTGCGATGCCCCCATTGGCATATAGCCTGAGAGCAAGAGTAATCTGACGGCCCACCATCGCCAATTTTGTTTTTTGAGACAGATGGTGCTACGCCGGCCTCAACTTTCATGACCGATTACAGATAGCTGACCTGATCTTTCGGCGGATTCAACGGAAAGGGCCGACGTTAGATTTGATGCTGGTACCGACTGACTGGGCCAAAACAGTGAACCCTAAACTCGGCTTAAAGACAATCTTTCGCTAACCCTTTGTAGATGACTTTCGAGTTATAATGAGCTGTACTTGACACCTAAAGCCATGCAGAGGTAAACTGATATACAACCTGATGGCCCAACCAAATTACCCTGATTCTGCCAGTGTGTGAAGGTTCGCAGCATCACCGAAGATGGATATAAGATATGAGTGAAGAGAATTGGTATGTGACAATGACAGATTGATGAAAGAACCACCAACTGTGGCGAACATCTTGAATACAGTCACACTAGTAATATAGCCGTATAATAGCAAGTTGGGAGAAACCAAACAGTTGTTGTTTGACCAGCGGAGTTTGGGCTTACGATTTCAGTGAAGAGGATTGAATTTTGAACTTGTGACCTAGGCAAACCATATGAATGCCATAAGTTTTGCTAACATTTGAACACAGTCTAAGTGTAGTTTTAGAGAAATACAGAAATACCCTAGACCACAAAGAAAATGTGTAGTGACTGGCTCACCCCGTACAAATGTCTCAGTGTACCGCATGTCCTGCAATATACTGTTACTACACTGCATTGAAATAGATTTAATGCCTGGAGCTGCTGTTGAAGGCTTACATTGACTCACCCAGGCTGCCTGCCGACAAACCCTAGGAGACACTAACAATGCCATTAAAATGGGTCGAGTAAATCCAATAAAACACTCAGCCAGTGAGAAAAGGCTGTAAGGTCAACTCAAAACCTCAGTTTCCAGCCTAATGAACCAACCATCTTCACAGAATTTCTGGAAGCTGGCCGAATTACCAATCGAGTGACTTTGCCAGAATGTGAAGATTGGCGTCATTGAAGATGGATACAAAATATTGGCAAAAAAGATTGACTTCTGACCTTCATAATCATTGAAGTGATAATAAAGATATGTACTACGGGTGTGAAGTCACCCGTAACCGACTCATGAAAATGTGGGGGGATAGACGGGTCAGAGTCTCAAGTATATTTGGGCAAAGCGGCGCTTCTCGCCCACCACAGCATCTCTTTGGATGCTCCCCAATAACAGTAAAAGCGTGATTCCATTTAGCGAATACGCTACCAGATGGCTGGAGAACAGGGTCTCGATGCACCACAGCCTGTATTGACTTCTTAACTTACATGAGTTCCTCACCTCAAATGATTGTGGCCAAGCGAAATTAAACTAGTCATTCAGCCACATAATCAATCTGTTAATATTTGAACAAATTTTTAAAATTTTCTGCTCAAAGATATACCTACAACGACAAGGAGAGTGTGTTGTGACAAGCTCACCCCATGCTAGCCAAGCAAACTTTCAGAAAACATACAGGGCCCAAGGAATGCTCTTCACTTACTCCAGTATAATGAGTGGGTGTTTCACTGCCTGACTCAGAGTATTTTGTTGCTTGTAAAACGTCATCCTTATAATTGCTTTTTTGTTCAATGTGAAGCTGCTTTTATGAAACAAATTTCACCATCATAGCTGCCCTTAGGTAATGTTGGTAGTTAGTTTCTCAATGCACCACCTTGCACTGCACTACACTGAGAGAATTAGTGCTTAGAGCTACCGTTGATGCCCTTCATTACCATACCCAAACTACCAACACACTCAAGAGGACACGCCAATGCCGCTGAAATTGGCATATAAACCCAGCATGACACTCGGTCATTGATTCAACTGAGAAAAATTGCATTGACGGATGGCCTTCCTTCTCCCATCACCTAAGTACAAGATCTCTTGGAGTGGACAATATTTAATTTCAAAATTTAGTTTTAAATCTCATGTGTAGCACTTGTAGTCCCTGTTTGCATGCATATAACTACTACATGTATATTAAACATTTTAAATATCCTTTTTACTTTTGTTTATTCATGCACAAACTCATTATAAGTCAAGTTTACATAAATAAATTGAAATTTGAAGTGCGTGAACATTCACATGCACTTAATCTAACACCAGAGACAAAATTGCAGTGATCTTGCTATTCATTTCTTAGCCTATTTGTGCTTAATCTCTTTTTAGCACATAATTGAAACTATAAAAGAAATGGCAGACTGTTCGAAAGTGCACCTGAAATGTGAATTTTTACAAACCTTGAACTTCGGCTATGTGCGTGAGTTCGATCACGCGAACAGAGTTTTATGCCTGAAAGTGGGGGCTCTCATGTTAGTTTAGATAAGATCAAGGTCACCAATATGCCAAGACTATCCATTGCTTAGTTACAGCCAAGAGACTGGGTTGGAGCTGGGTGTGGTTCCAGCGCAATAAACCAATTCACCGCTAAGAGCTAAATGTTCATCCATGATGCGTAATATGGATGAACATTCAGCTCCTAATGACGCGTTCGTGTTGAGAGAAGACAGCGCCAATGCCTAATTTGAAAAGCTTCTTGGGCCCATAGCATTTTCTACTATGTCGGACTGTTCGCGTGTTCATGTCTGAAATGTTTTGGCTGCGTCTCACCGAAATCACGATAATACACCTAATGATCCTTCACAGACTATGAATTACTGGTAGTTTTTGTTATCTATGAGAAAGCCTTTGATAGAGTGAACTGGGAGAAGTTGATGGCAATTTTCGCTGGAATTTGTGTGAGACCGGAGACTCATCGTGAGATTGTACATGGGACAAACTGCGGCCGTTAGACTGAATGACGATGTGTTGAAACCAAGTGATATCTGAAGAGATGTTCACTAGGGATGTTTGATCTCTCTAGTACTATTCAACCTTTACGCAGAAGCTATGATGAAAAAAGCCCTTGATAATTTGGATGTTGGTGTCAGGGTCCTCGTGAAAGCTGTGTGTTTCGTGGATGACCATGCAAGCTATGACAGCCAGGTCACTGGAAGAATTACAATGGTTAATGAATGAGACAAACAAAGTTGTCAAGAGCTATGAAATGATCGAGGATTAACAAAAATTAAGAAGACAAAGTCCATGAAGATCAGCGGAGTACCAGGCGCTTTAAAGATCTTGGTGGATGGAACTCCACTTGAGCAGGTTGAAGAGTTCAAGTCTTTGTGGGGACCCTGATTTCAGCAAATAGGCATGCAGAAAAAGACATACAACTATATGGTTGCGATGGCCAAGAATTTGTTTGGTAAGCTGAAACCTATTTTGACTGGCGGCTTAGGCAACAAACGAGGAAGAAGCTGGTCAAGACCTTGATCTGGAGTGTGGTGACATACGCCTCTGAAACCTGAACTCTACGAAAATCTGATTGTAAGAAAGTTAGAGGCATTTGAGCTGTGGCAGTGGAGACGTATTAAAAGAGTCAGATGGACAGAAGAAATGACTAACGCTGAAGTTTTGGCTCTTGTAAAGGAAACATCAGGGCTGATGGGAATGATAAGAAGAAGGGAACACCGGTGGATTGGACATGTTAGACATGAGAGCCTCTTGCAAACCACTATGGAAGGATGGATGGAAGGAAAGCGACCCAGGGAACAAAAAGGGGATGACATCAGAAACGAAAGGACATACGAAGAGATGAAGAGGAGAGCAGGGAATCGAGAAGAGTGGAGCGTCGCGTCATGAAGAACCTGTGTTCGGCAGTCTATATCTAGATAGATAGAGACATGAACCGAGATAAGGGTCATAGTGCGTGACCATTTTTATCATTTCACTGGGACCTTAAACCAAGATATAAACTTCATCCCGAGCAGTCACATCATCACATTCCAAAATAAGCAAGTAGATTGCAGATTACATAAAGTCATGCACGGATGGCTTCACTTTGAGTTATATCAATGCTTTGTCATCAGTTTATAGGTTAATTTATTTAGGCGGACGGCAGGCGTTTTTTTTAAATGGTCCAAAAGGAATAGGTTGAAATTGGCAGCAAATCTATTGAAGTGTCCAACTTATCTGAACATTAGTTGGTCCTAAGGGCATGGCCAAATTACCAGCCATTAGGAGACAGGGTCTGGTAGGCAAGGATAAAAGTCTTTATGTCAGTTGGCCGACATTCCCATAGAAACTTGCATCATTGAGTTCGTATTATCGAGGCTAAAGCCTTAATTATCTTCAATCAACAGTGGCCACATACAGCAGTTAAAATCCACAAACAGCTTCGGCAAGGAACTAAACAGCTAACGGTGTATTTATGCTATTCGGTGTGTTGGATAATGGTGCCGCCTGTGACCACTGATGGTAAAGTCCGACAGCGATTACTACCTTTGGCAGTATCAAGCCCCATTAAACACAGCTAGAGCATGTTTTCGGGGCAGTTTTGTGCTCCTATTGGATTGGTTACCTTGAGCTTAAGGTCAATCATTTCACTCTGCCACACTAATAATAAATGCTGTTATGTCAGTCGCAAGGGACCATGGTGCAGTTTCTATGGCAAGGCTACAAACTTGGACAGGGCTGACATATAGTGGAAGTTGATTATGTCCGGGCCTCATTCCACTCTACTAAAGCATTGACCAATATGCAGGACTGAATGATGAGCAGCCTGGGAGAATGGAGAGATCAACCAATTTGAACCACACATGTCTCCACACCAACCGACTTCAACTCCGCTACGCCATGACCAAACGCGATCTTGACCTTATTCAGTGATCTAGACCTCCATTATTTATACCCTCTTTGTTTATACCTAGCAATCTAAAGCCATCATAGCAAATAGGAGTGAAAAGCTTGCTAAAAGGCCCATTCCAAGAGAAAATCCCCCAGCGCTGGCAAGAATGTCACATGTTCTGGCCTCAAAAAAACGCTGATCAGACGTCAGCAAAGATGTGTGCATTTTCAGACTTTGAAAGTCATAATGTAGAGTTGCAGAGCTGCGCTGTTGACATTTTGCAGGTGACAATAAATCCTTTGCTCTTCAGCTCAGTTAGAATCAGGTTATGTTCACAACATCACTTCATAGTTCTCCTTACCTCATTGCTTTTCGCGAGAGTACCTCGAGAAGAAATGCCCCCATGGTTTTTTCTCCACATCAATATTCTCCACTTTCCTGAGTGAAACTCGATCAACTGCATCGAAGGGTAGGGAATAGTCCAGGAATAACGCTATCGTATAGGGTTGAGCTTTCTTTTTGTCCAGATGATGGATTATATGATCTGTTGCGCTACTGCAGCACTGTTGCAGCACTGTTGCAGCACTGTTACAGCACTGTTGCAGCACTGTTGCAGCACTGTTGCAGCACTGTTACAGCACTGTTGCAGCACTGTTGCAGCACTGTTGCAGCACTGTTGCAGCACTGTTGCAGCACTAAAGCAGCACTGTTGCAGCACTGTTGCAGCACAGCGCAGTTGGCCGGTTATTTCCATAGGGTATCCGCTGATGTCCACCTGGAGCTTCGCATCATTAGCTATATGTCAAGTAAAGTTCACTATGACGGGAAGCAACTAAGAGACACAGGAGTCTATAGCCTCCGACGTCTGCCAACAACGCTGCCAACTTTAATGGGAGCGGAAATGCACACATGTGGTACAGGATGGCAGCCGACTGCCCACGCTGATGTAATTGAGCATCAAAAATTAATAGCGCCGTCGAGCTATAAAAGCACCAGTTTGCTATGATAATGTAGAGCACTTCTTCTTCTGACCGACATCAGGTAAGTTAGAGGGTCTTCGTCTAAATGTATTATGTTATATATACCTAGATAATGATTAGATTGAACGGCGGGTTATCTAGCATTGAATTCATGGTGAGTAAATTTTGTAAACTATAATGGGGGAGATGAAACTGATTACAGTCCCATCATCAGTATTGATCATTTCTCGGTGATTTCCTGACAATTGACTTTTGATATGCTAATTTCTCTCAATTCACTTCTCAAGAAAACCCCTGACTCTGAATTCAGAGGATATACTGCTGGAGATGTAATTGTAACAGAATGTTTTTATTCTACCTTGCAGGAATAGAACATGTTTAGATACTTGGTTGCATCGTTTGCACTGTTCGTGGCAGGCTTGGTGAGTTATAATCTTTTCAACTATAACTATCACTCCTGTCTGATAGGGAGCAATGGTCCAATGGGAGCATTATACATATTGGTAGTGTATAGAACTCAGTGTCACACATGTACCTTTAATTCTTGTAGGCCAGTGAATCTGGTGACACAAAGTGCCCTGACCCGGTGGCAATAACAGAGAATCCATCCTTGGGTGGCCACACTGGAGAGCTGTTTTCAACATGTTGCCCCACGGCAAAGAAGGGAGAGATAGCACACCTCTACTGTGGCTGCGGAGAAGGACTCAGTTGCTGTCACAACCGAATGCAGAGGCCTCTTTGCGTTGGTAAGCGCATGTTTATTATAACTCTGTGCCTTTCTATCAGCTTGATTTTTCCTTAGAGGGGCTAAGCCACGGTTGAGGGTAGATGCACTTTCAGAGTTGTGTTTCCTATTTTTAAAGGGAGGTAATTACACATTTATTGCAGTGATAATAGGTGGTCTTTTTCCAAAAACCGAATATCAATCACTCGAATAACTACAGCCCAAAAAGGCCAAATAGAAAGAAAATAGGATCTGATTACTGAAACTTAGTAACCTAATCTTTACTCCCTCATAACATTGAGTAGAATTCGAAATTGAACGTAATACCGGAGAAAATTAAAATTAAAGAAAGTGCTCTGCTGGGTTTTCCCTTGCCCTAAATAGAGGACGCTGCATTCGGGCATTTGAGCAATAATGGCACTATCGGTTGCGTTTGCGCAAAAAGCCAATATTGGTAATTTGGATATTTATTGCAAACCGAACGAACGTGACTGAATTTCTAAAAGCTTTTCTCCTCATAATCCCTACTGCATTCTGTGACAATACAGAACTAAAGTTATTGTTGTTGGGAAGAAACGTGGTCAGAAGACCTGCTTTTCAACAGAAGACACTGCCTTCTCGGTGCAGGCCATAGAAAAATAATACCCAATCACTGAGAGAACTCAGAACTCTTTGCACATTTTTAATTTGTCTCTTGTTTTTATTTGGAATGAAGTGACTTTAATCAACTAAAGTACAACTGTGCACAACAGTGCTCAGACAGAACACAAAATTAAATTCCCAATGCTGCGCTGGCTTGGATTGCATCGCAAAAAAAGCATAATACCGATCATTGTAATGAATGTGGATTTGTATACTCAGCCCACAACTTTCCGTAAATCGAGTCAGAATTGAAACATAGCCCATTAAGCTTGTCCACAATTATAGTCTCCCTTTAGTGTCATCTAATTTCTCTTCATTCTGCCTGCAGATAATAATAATGAGTGTGACTCTGATCCCTGCCTAAATGGCGCTACCTGTGAGGATGGCGTGAATGGTTTCACCTGTAACTGTGCTGAAGGGTTTACTGGAGAAGACTGTGGAATTGGTAAGTTATAGCCAGTAGTCGAAATTAGAAAGCTAGAAATCTCAATGTCTTTACCTCTCCACTGCCGCACCTCACTAGTGACTATTACTCAAACTGCAAAATTGTGAACTCTTGCCTCATTACTTTTTGCCATGGACTTCAGATATCGATGACTGCGCCTCTCAGCCCTGTCAGGATGGACCTCAGACTTATTGTATTGATGAGGTGAATGGCTACGCTTGCGTCTGTGAACCGGGCTATACTGGCGAAAATTGTGACATAAGTGAGTTATCAGGCACCCTGTCTTTCTACTAACTTAGACCATGTGACAGTTTCGCTGTTTGTAAGCATTTGAAGTGGGAACTCTCCCCTTGTACCTGGATATCAATTTTTTCTCATGAACTACAGATATCAATGAATGTGCGTCTCAGCCCTGTCAAGATGGACCTCAGACTCATTGTATTGATGGGGTGAATAGCTATACTTGCGTCTGTGAACCGGGCTATACTGGTGAAGATTGCGACATAGGTGAGTTGACTTATGCTGTCTCTATGCATGCATAGATCACATGACAGTGTGACCATGTGCAATAAACCCCTAAAGGTTGACTGGTCATCGCTGAACCAAACATGTCACAACCAGCTTTCGTGTAGTTTGGTTTTCGTCCTGCCAATCAAATATAGGGTTGTCAGATTGCATGTTTGGCTGGAGACATCATCCGGGTACTGTGTTTTTCGGTTTGCACAAATAAATTGTGATTATTCAAATTAAAAGCATGTGAAGTGCTTGTGAACATGTCTCTTGCGCCTATTACATTTAATATTTTTTCTCACGGATTGCAGATATCGACGAGTGTGAATATCACCATTGTGAAAATGGGGGAACTTGTATTGACGGAGTGAATAACTTCCTTTGCCTCTGTGAGTCAGGCTATACTGGTGTTCATTGCGAGACAGGTGAGTTATCAGGCATGCTGTCTTTCTGCTTGCAAAGACCATGCGACAATGTGACTATTTGTAGTAATCCTGAAATAAACTGATCATCGCTGAGCCACGCAGTCGCTCACTGGCTTCCGAAATAAGATTCTACCAGGTACCGCTACCTTTGTCATAGATTGGTTGTCGTCCCGCAAATCAGATATAGTGTTGGCAGCCTGCGTGGATTAATTGGCTAAGTGAGTAAGCCAGCTACAGTAGCTGGGCTTTAGGGCTTGTGTCAATAAATCACGAATTACACAGACGGCAACCTTATGCGAATTGTGCTCTTTCACCTTTTCTTTCCTGAACTGCAGATATCGATGAATGCGACCCTGAACCCTGTGAAAATGGAGGAGCCTGTACTGATGGGGTGAATAGCTACACTTGCGACTGCCTAGCTGGATATACTGGTGATGATTGTGAAATAAGTGAGTTATATCAGACAAGGTGTTTTTCTGCTAACATAGATCATGGGACAGTGTGACGTTATGCAGTCCAAGATTTGTTCAACGCTGAAGCAAGATTCCATCAACTATGTGGATGGGCTGCATGCGCAAGCCGGCTACTGTGTCTTGGGCTTGAACTATACTGGTTTTGCAGCCATGAGAAGTGTGATTAAACTTTGCCCTTGTACAGTCTGCTTATCAATTTTTTCTCATGAACTGCAGATATCGATGAATGTGCTTCTCAGCCCTGTCAAGATGGACATCAGACTCATTGTATTGATGGGGTGAATAGCTACACTTGCGTCTGTGAGCCGGGTTATACTGGAGAAGGTTGTTACATAAGTGAGTTATTAGACATTCTGTCTTTCTGCTGCATAAACATGTGACAATGCAGTGACTACATGCAGTGACTAAAGATTGGCTATTGTCCTTCTTTCAACAAATGAATCTTGAATTACTCAGATTGCAAGCATGTGAATTGTGAACACTACCCTTCCACCTATTCAATAATTTTTCCCCACGGACTACAGATATCGATGAATGTGAATCTTTCCCCTGTCAAAATGGAGGACAATGTGTTGATGGGGTGAATAGTTACACCTGCACCTGTCCACCAGGCTACGCTGGTGATGATTGTGAAACAGGTGAGTACTCAGACAGGCTGTCTTTCAGCTCACACAAACCGTGTGATATTTTTACTTTTTTGCAATAACACTGAGATATACTGGTCATCATAGAACCAAACATTTCACCCACCAAATATTCTCAAATAAGATTGTATCAACTACAAGCAGCTTTCCCATAGATTGATTTTTCGTCCCTAAAAATCATATAATCATATATAAAAGTGTCAGTCTATGTGGATGGGCAAAATGTGTAAACCGGCTACTGCGCTGTGGGGATTACATGATGAAAACATGAGTTATTCAGATTGCAAAAATATGAACTGTGAACTTTGTCCTTGTTTTTGTCTAGTTTTTTCTCCTGAACTGCAGATATCAACGAATGCGGCTCTTATCCCTGTAAAAATGGAGCAGCTTGTGTTGATGAGGTGAATAGCTACACTTGCGTCTGTGAACCTGGCTATACCGGCGACGATTGTGAAACAGGTGAGTTATCAGACACGCTGTCCTTCTGCTTAGATACACTGTGTGACAATTTGTCTATATGAAGTGGCTATAAGCCAGCTAGTGTGCTGTGGGGTGGGCGAGATAAAATAGGTTTTTTTCATATTTACTCTGATTGCAAGCGTGTGAAGTGTCCTTGCACCTTTATTTTTCTTATAAACTACAGATGTTAACGAATGTGACTCTGATCCCTGTGACAACGGAGGAACTTGTATTGATGGTGTGAATAGTTATACTTGTGACTGTGTAGTTGGCTATACTGGTGATGATTGTGAGATACGTAAGTTATCAGAAAATCTTTCTGCGTGCATAGACCATATGACAATGTGACTACACGTATTACTTTCTCATTTTATTGATCATCACAGGCCCCAATATCTCCCGGTTGGAGCTGAATATTCCCATGGAGGATTCCTATTGAGATGAATATAATGACAGGTACTGGCCAGTCAGCAACCTTGAGGTCAAACAAATTGATTTGCTTGTCACATCACAAATAGACATGAGTTATGCAGTAATCGCTAAAATGTTATCATAGTTGCCTTTTTTGGGTTAAGGGTAAGCATTAGAGCGCATGCTATCTACGGAGTTGTCCACCATTTCTATACATGGTTTTTGTTTAGACTTGGGAACATTTTTTTTATCGTTGGGGGGATCTGAGGGCAGAAGAAGCTGCTTCATATTCCTTGTATCTTTTCAATGGGCTTGTGACAACTTGGTGGCGCCCATCTCCTCTCAAAGTGTGTATGATCAACAAGGGAAAAATCCCTTGAAATTCACTGCCACGGCTAGGAGCTGAACCCGAGCCACGGAGAGGACAGACGGTGAGATGTATTCTCCCACTGAGCTATCATGACTGATGTACAGTGGGTCAAATAAAACTGCACTGCTCTGGTGATGCCAGAATTCAATGAGACTGTGCCCAGTACCAGATTCCCACTGCGAACTGATGGATGATCCATGATATTCATATCAATCGGGGATTTCAGTTTACCAAGCTGAAAGAGATTGTTTTCGTTTTCAACTGCAGATGTGAAGCTGTAAGTGTGAGCTTGAGCTGTTATACAAGTAGCAACTGCACATCCAGGGAGTGCATTACAGGGGAAGCCAGGGAGGCCATCACAGAGTGCTTCTGAGAGATAGATAACGCGCTTGATTCACTGTGATCACTGATGTTGAAACCCAGCTGTATTGCACCGATTACAGTTTTCGCTAGCCCCAACACCCTACCACATATGGTCTCCTATTGTGTAGCTATTTGTGTAGCTATCGATGTGTATGCGAATTGCATCTTTGACGTTTTTTTTCTTTCTAGAGACGAATGTCTACTCATGCACTGACAAGAAAAACTTTAATATCAATGGAGTTGACCTTGGATGGCTCGAGTCGCCTAACTACCCTGAGATCTATGACAACGATAGCTATTTCTGCAAGTGGAGAATCACTACTGACTCGGTAAGTGGCTAATGACCACTTTTTATGACCATATTTAAAGGTACATGCAACTCACGATTCAATCTTATGAAGCACCCATAGCTGCCTTTAAAACTTCTTGAGTGGTGATATCAGCCCTCGTAATTATTGTTGTATATCAAGTGTGACCATGGGCCTCTTTGGCCCTCTCCAGTTGAATAAAATTTCCCAATTGCATAGGCTGCCATATCATGTTATAATGGTAATTATGACTGAAGGTGGAAGAAACCTATCGGGTATCACTGCATTTTGGACCGCTTCATGATGTGATTCACTGAATTTGAGTGATTCGTACATACAATTTATCACCTGACCCAAACAATGAAAAGCGAGGTTGATTTTCAATTTGCTTTTCTTCAGAGAGCTACTGCATTGACACCAATAAATAAGGAGGTTAAACTGTATGAACTAGATTTTTAAATTGTAGAAACACACAATTGATTACATTAGCAGTTTTTCTGAAATCCCCATGATTTAGTAATATTATAGTTTTAATTGATCCTCATTGACAACTTTGGATTATCAAGCCTAGATTCCATCAGGACTTTCTACTATGGGTTAGAAGTTGTCTCACTCTCCAGGCTGCTTCATAAAATCATTCGGGGATGGGATTATATGTATGCGACAGTTCGGTGTACTGTACTACTGATACAAATACAGCTACAATATTTCTCTATAATTCAAATTATGTTTTCTTTTTTAAATGAGTAACCTTTCAATCAGGACAAATCTACATAATCTAGTTATACTCTGTATATACCATACCATGTACATACCATGTGTCCAAAATAAATTATGAGCAACTACATGGATCCAATTTTTAGAAAAAGATGCTTAGATTCACAGCTGAAGCATTCAATGTGGAAGGAACACTTGGGTCATGCAATGATCATGTAGTAATTGAGACTATCGGCTGGTCATCTGACAAGTAAGTACACTCACAACCCATTCTATCATTTTATCATGTCAGTCCCTAACTAGCCATCATCGGTGCCAAATGAAACATGTTTCATCAGTCGGAAATATCCACCTGATGCTCATTTATTCCATACTAACTCAGCCATATCTGAGGAGTATTTCAGAATAACCCTATGATTTGCTTTTGTTCAGTTACAAAATAACTACTAGAAAATACTAAACTAAGAGGTGGCGATACGCCAAGCATTGAGTTATAAATGTTCATCAATTGGGTGGACCACAGATTAAGAAAGTTTTGTTATTGTTGGGACCAAGCTCAGGGTTCATGGAATCCGCTCTGCTCAGACTGCTATTACTTATGTGGTGTCATCTCAGATGTGCTCAAATCATTCATAATCCTACAAGGGAGTGTCCTGTACACTGCATGTATCTCACGCATGCACTCTCTTCGCCCTGTGGTAATTATACGGCTTCAAACGCTTACCTGAATCATTTGCAGTTACTGTGGGGATGGAATCGATAACTTCGGTACTCTAGGTGTATTGGATGTAGGAGCTGATGTTGTCGAAGTCACATTCTACAGTTTAATCGCTGATGGGGCACAATCTGGAATCAGAATCAAGTTTGAGGCTGTTGGTATGTTACTTGTTATCTGTTGATTCGGTTATACCCACAATCTACCAAAAACTGTTCATCAGTGACCAGACCCATTGGTCACAGAGTTCCAAAGAACTCATAGAAAGGATTCAGAGAAAGGTGCTCAAAATGGTGATTGGTCCTGCCGTGGAGTTAGACATGCCTTAACACAGCCCTGATTATGATGAGTCCCTGATTTCCCCTTTCCCTCTTGATCCTTATTTGGACCTGTTTAGCATCACCCAATTTGACAAGGGTTATGGGGCATGGGGTTGGGTCCTGGGCCCCCAATAGTTGGGGCATGCGGAGACCCCTCCAACATCAGGATCTGCTAACCACAATATTGTTGCTATAGTACATGTATATCCACAACTTTGCACTAGGTCACAATCCACTTTGTACTTGTAGAATATCCAGATGTCTGAGTATTATTGCCTGTGGAGCTTTGTCTGGAACAGCTCGAACCTTCAGATAAAATGCTATCAACAGCACAGCATAGTTATGAACAGGCTACTCTGTTACATCAGAACCAATATGAAAAAATAAGTGTACAACCTCGTAGTTGGCCATTCAACCATTAACCCGCTTATATACAGGAAGTAGAACATTCAATTTAAAATCGATAACATATCATGCAACTTGACCAGTGTGATTTTTACTCCTTTAAATAAAATCAATCGTATATCAAAATTTTTACTATTTATAAAGCAGAGCCCCGAAAAATGAACCCCGTTTTCAGCATCAACCTCTCATGTAAACATCCCTGCGGCGTTGCTGTTTGTGCCATTTGCAGCTTGCTCCTGCGGTACCGCAGCTGTGTGAGCCCGCTATAACATAAACTATGAAAAGAAGCACCAATCAAACTAACAAAAACAATGGTTCCACTGAAATATCAGCAAGGAACAAAATGAAGTTCATTATCTTCTGTAGGACATGATTACAATTCTTCAACTTACCATGAAGGGATACCTAATAAGCCTATGCGTAAAAATGAGTGCATGGCTTTTTGTTGCTGGTGCAGAAACCAATGAATTTCACCAAAAGGAACCTAACCTGAAAGAAAAAGTGGTGTGGCTGATAGCCTACCAGTACGAAGTCTGCCAAAGCGATTTCTTTTCCTATTGCGGGTCTTTACTTCTGGTTTCGTAGATCATTACCTCATGGCATAGTTAGTGGCATGGATGGTTACCAAACCCAGGGGTACTGTCCCGGAGACGGGCCCTCACCCCTTAAACCTTTTGGTCTAGCCTGTTAGCCAGTGTATAGCCTTGATTTAGCAGTAGTATATGCCAAACCGTTCCAATACCAAAGAACAAAAATCGGTCTCTGGCAGGAAGTTTGTCATCACCGACAAAAAACAGACTGCCATTAGCTAGACACTTGGTAATACCCAATAGGGACATGACACGACCACTCAGCATCAAAGTTGAAGCAGCATATCCGAAACCAGCATCCATTCAAGGTGCAGCAAAAGGAAAGCTCCCAGTTTTGTTTTGTTTTGTTTATTCCATCATAACAGGTGTAAGAATTGAATTTAGCGGCAACATGGCCACAAGTGATTTGATGATGGGGCCCAGTGCGCAGTAAGCATAAACTAGTCAAGGCGCGGGGCTCGAGTCGACAGATTTGGCAGATGTCTAATTCAGGATGTTTGGTTGAAGGAATAGCGGTTGGGAGTGAGGATGTTTGGTTGAAGGAATAGCGGTTGGGAGTGAGGATGTTTGGTTGAAGGAATAGCGGTTGGGAGTGAGGATGTT
>Ga0224511_10000642_pt1 | contig 17717 bp, 7 predicted proteins | sample SF_May12_sed_USG_2_FD_169988 | JGI IMG/M metagenome (GOLD analysis project Ga0224511, IMG submission 169988) | Sediment microbial communities from San Francisco Bay, California, United States - SF_May12_sed_USGS_8_1 | ecosystem: Environmental > Aquatic > Marine > Sediment | place: USA...
CACCTAAGTGAGTGACGGGTCCTGTTCATTTTACCCATGGATTCACCATGTGCATGCAGGGTCTCCTTAGTTTCAAGGCCATCATGGCCTGAAACAGTGCGGTCTTCAGATCGCTGGCCTCTATAGAGATTTTATGAAGCCTGCAATAAACTATTTTGCTATGTAATGTGTGATACGGCTCCATGGCCACCCGCGTTAGTGGGTGTAGTAAGCCTCAAATAGGAATAGCTTCGCATGTAGACTCAAACTCACAACAGGTAGCCCCCTATGACCAGAGGCTATACCACTTTTTATTTTGAAGCAAGCAATTAACCCATAGCCTGTCTTGTTTTAGCACAAATATGAACAGCATCACAGCACCTCAAGTGAAATGATAAAATCCTGAATTGCTCATAACCAAAAGGTCTTTTTATTACCTATAATGGCTTTTATTTTTACAGCCCCTGGAACGGAGATTTCTTAGGGTCATGGTAGGTATCATTCTGGTAAATGAGTCTGAGGAAGGCATTGGGAAAGCACCTCTGTACTGCCTCACGACACCATGACAAGCCAAGTCATGAAAAACCTGTCTTCGGGCGGAATACCTCATAATAGGGCTAAAGTGTCTATCCTCGCGGCATTCACCGCCATTACCATCGTGCATCACATACATACATCACATGATAGAGGAGCAATTCATTTATGATTCCATAGCATGCATATTATGTGCAGTTTACATTCTTATCAGCATATCTATGACATCATCATTCCAACAATAGAGTTTCAATTGTGAAATTGTCCACTCTTGCCTCTATATTTGAATTCTGTTATCTAAAATAGACGATGTCAAATTAAATCAACCTCTCCAGAATGTTTATCACCTCATCTGTTATTGGTTGTAAATATTGCATTAATAATAATATACGTACAGCACAGGCGCATTAAAAATAATTCAAAATAAAATCATGTTATCCTTCGGTTTACCTCACAGTATTACTCCCCGTGCAGTGTCATGGAGTTCGCTCCGTGGGTAATAGGGAAACTTTTATGGCAGGCGTAAATTAAGCTCGGATGCCATTTCTACTACCACATATTGTACAGTAATTTATTCAAGAAACACTGACATACTGGTCAGCTTACGCCATGTCATGACTGACTCAACCTGAGAGAGTTGCACCAATAGTGTAGTAGGGAGGCAACTGGAATACATCAGCATATTTTACATGATGAGACCGGTTCTCTGACTCAGAATGCTTGTTTGTTTGATTACGAATGGTTACCCAAAATAGAGTGGCATCTTGGTGGAGAATACTGAGTGGCTCCCCATGCAATGCGTTTGCTATCAAGCTTCAAATTGATACATTTACCATTTTGCCTGATCTTGGTTCGATGCTTGGTTTATCACTGAAGGTGGGTTTTTCATAAGATGTCATCATTAGGGGGTCGTGGGAGGGTACTAAGGTGGTTTTCCCATTGGTTCCGCGGATTCTTAGAAGGTTGGGACAATCTAAACTATGTTTTACACATCAACGCTGAAAACCTGGCTACTCTTTCAAGGAAAAGGAGTTGTGCATCTGTAACAACCATGCAGTGATCTTGACTTTCATCCACTGGATGGAACCTCTATTATTTATACCGTGGCTATCTGAAGTTTTCTCCTAATGACGTATGACGTATGATCTAATCTCTAACCTCTCACAGTACACAGCTACCACACTCATGAGCTCATCACCGAATGAATGTAAAGCCTACTGATAATCTGTACGGAGTATAATCAATAATTGGAGTTAATTATTATCCCTAAACCGAGTCATTTCAACTCAAAATCCCTTTGTATTTTTACAAACTCATTTATCTGTAACCACACCTCAGACTACGCCCCAGACTAGTTCAACTGCTGGCTGAGATTAGGAGCGGCTAATTGGCTATGTCCTGACCACAGTCCGACTTTAAAAAATAAAAACCTCTCGTGTCAATCTTTTTCTGAACTTAGTGCTATCGGGTGAAAGAGAAACTGGTAATTAACTTTAAACTAACGAGGATTAAATTGAGATACAAAACTTTGCCAACAACAGGAGTGACCTAAAACTCAGTGTACATTATGCCTGAGGGTGAACAGCCTAGAGCTACACTAGCTATAGGCTTAATATTCGAGACAGTGTGGGATAATATGATTTTCTTTCAACGTATTCATAGCATCCGTGTCAAGTAGGGCTTTACCCTTTACGGTGACACGAATTCAACCTGTATGAGATTTTTTATTGGAAATTTCATTTCATGACATGACACTGCAGGTGAATGTTTATATGGTGACACATTGTGGTCAACTGCTCCCGAGTTCACATAGAGTGTTGCATGGGTGGTGTAGCTAACACCCAACAATGTTGTTAGGCTGAGCACATTTAGGTGGTAATTCGCATAATGGGAATCCAAAAAACGCTTAACTAATCACCACAGTGTGCTAATATCACTTTCATTCTGGAGACAGTGGGTGCCTGATAGACATAACCTGCCCCCATAGACTTATATAGTCTGCCTACAGACCCATTACCTGCCTCCATAGAGTTATATGATCTGCCTGAGTTGGATTCGCATCAGCAGATCAAAACCTCCAACAGTTTTTTTATTCCAGTCGAATAGGTTCATTTAAATATTATTTACTAATTCACAAAGTGAGCTAATTTTTTCTCATCTTTCCCGTCAGTCTCTTCATTTATAGAACTACTGAGACTAAACGCAACCACCAATAGAATAACCTCCTTTAACAATGAGGCACCCAGGTGCAAGCAGAAAGTCTCCTAGACGCACCCATGGGAAACGCCGAGTCAAAGATTCAATAACCAGTTTCTGAATGCTCTTAACACTGATCTGGATACAGAAGAAGCAGATTGGCAACAGCTAAAAATTATATGAGGAAGGCCAGTGAGCAAACCACCAGGTGCAGCCAGCACAACAGTGGAAGTTAGCTACATGAAGTGATTTGCGCACCGCGCCGGGACAGAGAAGACCGCCTTAGAAGGTCAGCATAGTGAATTATCGCGTTAAGTGTAGAATTCAGACATTCAAAGTGCCCATTATTAAATATATACTTATGACCTCTCGATTACAAACCAGATGCTGGGCTTATCACGCTGTGATTTCTTGTTTCACTGTCACCCTCTGGCACGTTGATGTGGTGCCAGCAACACCTACACTGTTGAACGTCTGGTTCGGCCAAATTCTTTTTCTATCTATGGACGCGAACATTGCTACCGCGGCCATATTCAGGTCAAAAGTACTGGTTGTAATTAGTCTAAAATATTTTAACACTTGCAGGGAGCATTTTAGTAAGCCTTCCCCTCAAAAGCCCAAAATGGATCACTTTGTCGTGGTTTCGGCTTGTGTACACATATAATACCTGGGTAAGTACCACACAACAATACTGCATTATGATTGGGATAGCTCAATGGCTAGAGGGCTTGGCTCAAGATCGGAAGATCCTGGGTTCAAGTCCTAGTCATGCTGAGTGGCCGAGTAGAAAAGTAAAAAATATCATACGATCAGATGTTAAACTATTGACTTGTTATCCAAGGAGGAGCAGCCGTGGCTTAATGGTTAGAGCGAATGATCTGTGTTAAAGCCCCAGAATAGTCTCTTTATTTATGACCCCACACGGGAAACTATAAAATGAAGCAGGGAAGTCACCATAAGGCTACTATAGTCTAAAGTACCCACATAAGGTACCCGCATAAGGTACACATATTGCAACTATAACTCGTCTCCTACTATGTTGATATAAACTCTATAAATATCATCCCCCTCATCCAATTGTACCATAAACTGACATGCTAAGCCTAGTATAAACCCAATATGGTGTCATCACGGCTCCTCCCGTCCTGGTTAGGGCGCTATGTTTACCAACGCATTATCCCTACAATAGGATGGGCTATATAAATGGAGCATGGAGTGCTTTCCGCTTAGTAAACTTTAGGAGCCAGCCGGCTATTTGGACATATTCTTGCGTTTATAAGTTTTGCTTATGCGTCCCTTAAGATATGGAATATACGCCATTCGCATACCGCACCGATATGACGCCATGCGCTAAAATTATTCTCGCAGTGTACATTTTAAATAGAATGAGGTGTTAAAATTAAACCACCGCATCTGTTTAATTGAGAACGCATTAACGCCTTAGAGATTGCAAAAGACCTTTGTTTTGTTTAAATTACGTACATGTTTCAAACCTTGAAAAAAACTGGTATCTAAAAATTCTTTAATACTTGGAAACTATTTCGACGGACATGCCATTTAGGGAGCGAAAATTATTCAGGCCGAGTTGACCATTCATAACCGTTCGACATCTTTTAACAATTATCCCAGAACTGAATGAAGCCAATCCATCATAAACTTCTCCTCAAATTCCTGCATACGTTTCCACCGTTTATCTTTCGCCAGTTGAAAAAATCTAATGTCACTTCGCATCCTTCTGGTTGACAGAGAAATCTCATTTGAATTGCAAATTTTCTCACTCTGGCCAAAGGGGGGTCTCGCTGGCGTTTCCAGGAGCCCGGTGACCCTTGAATAACCCCAATGACATCCGATGAAAGTTGAGTTTTATCGGTTGGCATCCAAAACCTGTCGTTCAGTCAGGGTTAACTTTGTAGTCTGCAGTAAAACTTGGGAAGATGAAGCTTACAAAAGTCGCTTTTATTTTACGGCATTAAATGAGATAAATGATAATCATCACAATATCAGTTTCTTATTTAAAATGTGCATATTCATCGGTGTGCCTACATAGCAAACCCTTTTCATTTGCGTACACTTTTCGAATTTTTTATTTGGCTAGAGGCACAGACGGCCTGGCCTCGTTACTTTAAGGATGATTTTAATGGTGAGGTTACACAGTACTATAAATACATGAGTGGAAGAATGTAGCACGTAAAAGTAACACTATTTCTATTATTAAACCACCGCCTAACCAATAATGATTATTTTAGCTATGCAAAATCTAATTCATAATGATACTTTACCCACTGAATTAGCATAATGAGTAAAATAACTATACACGCTGTACTTATCTACGTATATTTATCAAATCAACAGAATTTCATCTATAACCTACTAAGCTACTATGCGAGTTTAGGTTACTACGTGTAGGATGTCGGTTTGGTTCTGAGGAGCGGATGGATGAAGGATTTCCTCTTCTTCTGAGTCACACCAGAAGGAGCCAGACATAGTGGAGACAGGGGGGAAAGTCTATCAGTATTACTATGCTAATATATTCGTCCAAGCATCCTTTCTGCTCTTTATCATCAGCAGCTCTGGCTACTGAATGACCGCTAACACGCGGGTCGACGTTGCCTCTATCGCGATTCGTCACCACGTTTTTGGCAATGACATCAGCCGCATGACAGCGTAAACAAGTCTAAATCGAGAATATTTGGGTGTTGCCATTTATAAGTCTTCGTGGTAGAGAAATAATATACCGCGAGCTGAGATAATTGGTTTCGCCATTTCGACGGATTCCATCATTCCAATTGAAGTGCGAGAAAAATCGAGAGCTGATATCAAAATCGAAAGACCTTGGGTTAAATTCCCAGTCATACTGAGCATCTACTGTGGGCGTGAGCTCTTCACATAATTCCAATCTCCAATCGCTCCTATGAGGCTCAGGAGGTTCGTTAAATAAAGTAGCAAAGTGCCTGAATAATAGAAAAGATTTGTGTTCAATTTGAGTTTATGCCTAAAGAGCATTAATTCTTGCTATACATAAATGGCAAACAGGTTCCGTATGCAACGTTTGATCAATAAGCCTTCGAGTACAATGAGCGTAAATTTCCCAAACCGCTTGCACAACTGGTTTAGCATAATCCGTGACTAAACTGGCACGAGTAATTTTCTTGTAATTCTGTTATTTTTTGACGGATAACAACATTGTTGCAGAAGCTATATCCAGAAAAAGTCATCGATTTGTCACACGGATATGATCTGTAACAATTGCAAAGTTGGTCTAACTATCCCGAAGCCTATCCTGCGAGCAAATCTTAACCCCTGTGAGCTAAGGCATACAAAGAGAAGTGAGTGTGGTTGTAATCAGAGAGGGGAATGGCGAGACTGCCAGATTAGATATTAGCAGTTATGGGTTAGCATGGAGCACCATGAGTGGGTCAGTATCAATGATTCACCTCATATTGAGGCTTGTTTTTTGAGCTAGGTTTAATGTGAGAAGCACATGCTCGCAACAGGATCTCGACATGACTGGGATTGGAGACCAAGTTCTCATGATGGCGACCCCAGCGCTCTACCACTGAGCTATCTCGCTATCCCAGAAAAGGTTTGGTCATTTTCTGTTGGTGCAAGAGAGGCTGATTCATTTGTTGTTGTTAGTACATTAATGTAGCGAATTTAATATCAGATTGACTGGTTTGCCTCTGTCCGTTAGACATAAAGAACAGTAATATTACATTCAGGGGGGATGATAATGTTATGGAGCCTGAAGTCTGTATGCAGATTAGCACAGAGCGTTTTAAATAACAAATACGCTAGTATAATTTCCAATGCATAATACAATTAACAAGTGTGCCACACTAATTGAGGCTATTAGGTTTGGGAATAAATTAATTCGTAACCCGGCTAGAGAATTTTTTTAGAAAAAAGGTAAAATAAACAAAAGTAAATTTGGATTCAAACTGTAATCACCTGCATTGCTAACGGCAGCATGTGCTGCCTATTAATAGCCCTTGTGGCAGCATGCTTCTATTTACTCAATCGACTGTTTGATAACTTCTATTATCACATCTGCTTTTTAGTTGTTGACACTGAAACTGAAAAGACTACATCTATGATTAATATTTAAGCACAATATTCTATGAATTACTGCAAAAAAATAGAGCATAATTCAGTGCCAGTCCCAAGGGTGGATGAAAGAGAATGGTTGGTGGCAGAAAGGGTATCTGGTCGTAAAGAAACTATCCCAAACTCAACTGATGCGGACTTCAAGAGCCCGCACAAGTGACCCTGCACAAGGAAATAGCAAGTAAAAGAAAATACTATGACTTTCAATGTAATTTCAGCTTTGCGCTATCCCTTCATCCTTTCACTGTGTATTGTGAGTTGTTTGAATGTGATCAGTGCATTCTGGTAAGCCACACGTTGAAAATAGCTTTCAAATGGTACCATCAGATAGCCGACCAATGAACTTGGTTATGGTGACTTTCCAAGGTATACCAGCCAGGCTTACATGTATTATAGCAGTCTATATATCCAGCATAAGACAATAGAAAATCATAAGTTATTCACGCAGTTTCTTCGGGATTTACCAGAATTATACAAAAACCTACAGTATTTCTGTGATACCCGGTTTCTTTTTCAGTCTACTTGAGCGGGTGACTTTTCTATTTAGTGGATCTCAAGAAGGTTGTGACTTGCCCTGGACTGGCATGAGCTAGAAACTATGTGAGATGCTTACAGTCACATTGAGACCTCGACATGACCAGGACATGAACCTAGGATTTTTCTATCTTGAATCCAGCGCTCTAATCACTCCGCTATCTCACTATCTCCACACTTGTTCCATTTTACTAACACTCTGAGTAACTTTTTGTATTGCTGCGCTCATGACTGTTTTCCAATTAACCCCCACATCATTTGTCCACATCACAGTGACCATCCTGACATTCCCAGGATTCCATTCCACCCCCAGAGAAGCTTGCCAGTTGTCAGCACTACCACCAGAAGCCCTGAGGACCCGCATGGCAATTAGAGGCCTTTAAGAAGGCTCTAAGTTATACCAGTGTATTGGTGTTGCTCTGTTTTAACAGCGCAAGTGTGGAAAAAGTTATTTCACCGTAAGAAACAAAGGTATAGTATTGGGGAGAGGGGAGAGGAGGGGAGGGGGAGGAGAAGGAGGAGGAGCCAACTCACACATATGATGTGAGTTGTAGCTGTTCCAAAATTACCAGTAAACGCATGTACTAGTATTGAGTATGAGCACATTTACAGGTATAACCTACATTCACGCACAGTCACTCCATCAATATCTGGAATACCTACGTCACACAAATCTTTCCTTCAACCGAATGACATGTCTTATTGTCCAATACAGAAGCGACAGCTCCAGAATTATTTGATTTATGGTCAGCGTATATACATTATATACATGCCTGGAAAACGCATTGGGTATTTCCTTCGCAAATATATGCTTTCCATCAAGCTGTAGCTCTCAAAGATGAAGACATATTGGAGGGTTACTCATAACAGGACTGTAGTTAGTAACACACCCATGATACCTGAGCTCACCAATAACAAGATTTCAGACTCTCGTAGGTGTTTCATTGGCCCCTGGTCATCTAATAACCACGATTATGAAATACCATGACGAGTATCTCTGTTACCCAATGATAAAACTCATACAGCTTGCTTGTGAAAGCGCTAAAACAGTGTGAATTTTCTTCAGTTATTTTGCATGTAAAACACTTTTATTCACATGCATATATAGTAAATCCATATAATGATACCTATATCAAATGGATAAATTTATGTGGACGGTCATACTTGGTTAATGATAGATGATGGGTACGGATTAAATTGAATACATATAATAATTTCATAATCAGCAGCAGTCTGTATGGCTAACTAAAACAATAGAACTAAAATATGTGTACGAGTATTTCAGATTTGATAATGGGGGTGATTAGTGGAGCGGTCATCGAGTACTTTACTATATCAATGAGAAATTGAAAGTCACTTTTTGAGAAATTAGTGTCATTAATAAAGATTTTTACACTGGTGTGTGACTTTAATGTTAAGCTTATGACAAATCATTATATGGTGCATATTAGCCTGGTATCTCTACTCTTCGTGGGTAGGCCCTGCACGTTGCCATTGGCAACCAATGATCTTGTACATTAAGGAGGGGCTTAGCTTTAAGCCAATAGATGCGCATGGAACATTGAGCTATAACACAGGAGCGAAGCTGATAGTCGACCAGAATAAAGGACCGGGATTGTTTCAAGCGGACACATTATGTCAGCAGTGGCTCTCCAACACCATTATCCTGCAGGGTCTACTATGTACCAGCATACATCTACACAGCCTCAGACTAACACATACGATAACAAAATGTACGATACGTCAAAGGTATACGGAGCTTCAGCGACGGACTCGGCGGCAGCTGCAGCGTATATGTCATGGCAGACCCCATTTAAATATGACAGTCTCACTCCTGGATGGTCTACCACAGCCACTGCGGGTAGTACTAATCCGTGGTATCAAACTCAAAGTCAGGGACTTAACCTCGGTGGTATAGTGAAACCAGAGCTACAGGACTATCATAGGTAAGTGTACACTACCGTACTCATAATTACCCACCAGTTTAGGCTGGAATCTGATATAACAATTTTATTATTATTTTTACTTGTGATTGCTTTGATTACTACCACCAATAGATACCATTTGGATTGCGAGTTTGGTGCAATGATTTATGGTTGGTAGATAATAATACTCGTTTAGAGGGTTTTCCTAGTGTAATCACCGCATTGCGGACAAATAAGCCATAATCTCTCTGTTTTCTCAAGGATCCATGGCAATGCTATAATGGGGATGACGTTAGCTACCTGTATATAAAACAAATGAAATTATACAATGTAATTGCTATATTATAGCTACTGTTAAAATTCTCAATTCTCTAGTTCTGCTCTAGTAATTTCTCATTTGGGTGATAAAATCTCACCTGTTCCCATATTTGGTCTTGTTTTGGTTGAAGGTTTCCAGTCACACCAGGTGGTTGTTTCTCCCACAACAATTCAGCATCATCATTGATTGATTAACATACAACTCAAAGTATGTTTCCTTGAAAACAAAATTTGGTAACAATCCGCATTTTAAGGCACTAATGTAATTAGCTCTTAAAATGTAACTTTGTGTGTTGAAATTGTGTTTGATAGTTTTTCACAAGTGGCAGTCTAAACAATCACCCAAAATGAGTGGAGTATAGACACATGGCCTCTGCCATCCGTAATGATAATATTGACACTTGGATTTGAGTTGGAGTCTTGGCGGAGACTGAAAGCACTTCACTAGCAGTCTCAGGCATTCGTTAAAGTTTATATACACTCATGAGTAGCGAATTAGTGCATCATCTTCAGGATCAGCTCATTCGCCTAGTCAAATGTCACACGGTGTCTGGGTCAAGGACAAACCTCTCCCCCGATCGAACTACTAAAATAAACCCGAACACGCTCGGTCATTCGCCTCGGTCCGCCTGTTTGATGTTTACTTCCATATATGCATGAAAACCCAACAGTGCATTGTCCTGACATGCGACATACGTTAGGGCAAATCGAAGCGTAAACAATTGAGATTGTTTAACTTCCGCGACTGATGGTACTTGATACAATGGCGACCAAAAGCTAAGCAGCTAATCAGCCCACTTGTCACATACATCGAATCCACTGACAAGTGTACGATCGTGGAGCAGTTTGTTCTGTTCATCACAGATTTGACGAAAATCATTGGATAGCATTGATTCAGCAGAGAGAGAGAGGAGCAGCTAATCATTGAAGTGTTATTAACTTAGGTTATATGAGTACCAGGGTGATAGGCAAAATAGTAATTAGCTGAACTTCATCCATCTGTTGTAAACACGTGCATTATCCTGGGCCAAAAGTTGTCTAGTGCTAGCTATCTTTGAAACTTGACTTCTAATCTTAGAAGATCTGAGATTCTTTATCATAGCCAATATTCAGCAAGCTTATGTCAGAATCCACTTAGAAAAAAGAGCAGAAAGCCAGCTTAAAATACTCTGCGGACCTAAAATGAGTCGAACGCAGGTGTTCTATCACCATTAATTCTTCATAAATTCTTTCTGTCATTTCCTCGAGTCAAGCAGAGTTTCACAACAACAAAATATTGTGTAGAAAGTATTTCCAATCCGTCCATAGCCCGGAGTCATGCCCGTATAGAAAGCCTGCAGGTAAACTACAATTTAGCTGCTCATTTTTCAACAAAATTTGATACCTATAATTAGGGTTTTTCTCTGGTGAAGATCATCAGAACATTGACTGCTATTGTTATTTCAAATCAGCTCAATTATAGTATTTAGAATCAACCGCCGAACAAGACAGTCCACAATACTTATGGCTTGACGACAATATTTTATATGTACTTAGTGGCCATTATTATTTTTGCCAACGGGTAATTTTCAGTGGCCAGGGGACTAGGTGTCTGGCTAAAAACCTTCGGCCAAATACTAAGTACTTAAGTGCCTATTGGTTTAATATCTCAAACATTAGTTAAAATCATCATTACTTGCCCATAAGGCTCAAACCAATTTGTGGTCGAAGACCGCATGCTTGCATACCTGAACAACACTTTCCTATTTTGAATGCATTTGTAATGCAATTAGAATCTGTGTCACGTTATCACTTTAAATGGCCTCAATCCACCAATGACATTTTCCGTGTATAGATTCTCTTTTCATGGCTGTGTTTTTATTTTCCAGAGCTGCCACATCTATGACAAGTGGTATGAATGGCTCATGGCCAGCCTGCTCTCCATACATCCCGCAGACGCATTCCGTGTCAGCCTATCAGAATCCACTTCCTGCCGATTATCCGGAATACCGTGACCCCTTCGAAGAAGAATCCCCAAGCAATGAAGATCTCGAGCAATTCGCTAAACAGTTCAAACAGCGTCGAATCAAACTAGGCTTCACACAGGCGGATGTTGGTTTGGCTTTAGGAACATTGTATGGCAACGTATTCAGTCAAACTACGATCTGCAGATTTGAAGCATTGCAGCTCAGTTTTAAAAACATGTGCAAGTTGAAACCATTACTGCAGCGATGGTTGGAAGAGGCGGATAGTTTGAATGGTTCACCTACAACAGTAGATAAAATCACTACTCAGGGTCGTAAACGCAAGAAGAGAACCAGCATCGAAGTCAGCGTCAAGTCCGTGCTGGAGACTCATTTCCAGAAACATAGCAAGCCATCAGCTCAGGATATCGCTAACCTGGCAAACACTCTCCAGCTCGAGAAGGAAGTCGTACGTGTATGGTTTTGCAACCGACGACAAAAGGTAAGAATTCTCCGATTACATCCAAAACCTCAAAATCCTTCCTCCTCATTTATTTACTTGGATTCGGGTATTAAATTTTTTTAAATACCAGTTTTTCAGTAAGATCGGCGACCCAGGAGGATTTGTTTTTTTACACTTCAGTATAGTCTGACTTTTCGTCGGTAGCTACTATACATTTGCTATAGAAAAGCTGTCATATGGAAATTTATGTAAATAGATCCAATAGAATTATAGATATAACCCGTGCGCTTAGGAAATGAGCTGATATATTTGATGGGCTATAGACGTGGTCATTAACCAGATTGTATAAGGACAACTGCCAAATTGTCTTTTATTTATAGGCAGTGCTGTTGAACTGACCCCTAGTACTTGATGAATCCTAATAGTACTAACTGTTTCCTGTAGGAAAAAAGAATGACACCGCTGTATTCCCAAAACGGGGAATTGATCTACCCTAGCGATTCAGAGGATAGCGTGCAGGCAACCAGTACTAGTAACACAGACAATCGAGCTGTCACTCCCCACAGTGTCAACTCTACCTCACCTCCACCGCAAAAGATCGCAAAGCCTTCAACACCGACACAGGCTCAAGAGTATAGCCCGCGTTATAGTCCAAATCTCCCGCATCAGGAAAATCAACTTGACAATTCACGAGCTGCCGATCACGGCACGACTACCCATCTAGACGTCATGTCATCTTCTCAGCGCCATCATGACATGACTCAAAGTCACGTCAACTCGCTTAGCCAAGGTAACAATCTAGCAGCTTCTTTACCATTAGGTAGCTATAAAAACTCGACGAGTCACGCGACAAGCCTAGCTTCTGATCTAGGAGGCTACAGCGTACCAAACACATCTAATTTCCTAATGTCACCGGTTTACATGCCACAGTCACTACAAAATCTCAACTCCCAATCGAGATACTAGCTTTAGTAATAAACAGAATTGTTTCTGATATTTTTAATGATTTTTTATTTATTATAGTCACTGTATGGTGTTTTTGTATGTTGTCATTTCAGTTCTATTTCTTACACAGAATCACAGTGCAATCATAAAATGATCCTTTCTTCATATATCTACGCAAAGTATAAAAGTTTTTATTTATTTTTTGTTTTTTCGAGAGCTCTGTATCTAACATTCCATTTTACGATGAAGCTTGTACATAAGCCATCACTATCCATGCACGCAGTATGTTGTCTATCCGAAGTATCATTGGTTATTGTTCATGGCGATTTATCACAAGAAAAAATAAAGATGTTTCTAAAGAAATCTGATTGGTTATGCTAATTTGTTGGCAGATCGGTTATGGCTGATGGTTTCTTGGGTACAGCAGTTCTATTCAGTCGCTTATCACCGATAATCATACGGCTTTCACAAGGACTATCTTTTCAAAACTTTGCATATTTCTCAATTGTATTAACAGAAACAGAAGCGGTATTGCTAGGACATATAGCTAGAGGCAATAGGATGGCCCTGACGAGGAATGATTAGCAACTTGGCGAGTAAACATTGGAGCCAGCGGTGTAAAGAGCTCCGGGCTGTGATTGTCTTGCCCGAGAAAAATCTCATGCGCAATTTTATCCTCTCGCAACATACATGTGATAGCTTCGCGTACATTGGACAAATTTATAAAATCTTATGAAAAAAATACGCTCCATTTTTTTATCCACTCTCGAACATAGTATAGCATTGCTAACTACAGGCACGCAGATCCTTTTGAAATGGGCTATGGCGGTATAGTGCTATCCACTGGGCTATGGCAGTATAGTGCTATCCACTGGGCTATGGCGGTATAGTGCTATGGCGGTATAGTGCTATCCACTGGGCTATGGCGGTATAGTGCTATCCACTGGGCTATGGCGGTATAGTGCTATTTCAAGTTAATCATTCGATCACGGCCATTTTGCGTTCTTGATGTTACTCAGCTTTGCAGCATACAATAGGTTTGATTGATCAAACCATACTGACCAACCAGCAGTTGTTTTGCCAACTTTTCACGTGAGACATGTCCTACATGTGGAACACCTGTAAACGTTACCTCAATGATTTACAACCATTTTCTCTTTACAAATGTCTGCAATTTGAAAGGTGACAAATAGTCACCATTTCTTTGTAACAGCGTAAAATAATCTGAGACAAATCTGTGTGAGTGGAGAGGTGGAGAGGCAGTGGCTTAGTGAGTACCATATTTGGCTTTCGAGCCGGCGATCCAGGCTCAATTCCAAGTTTGTGTGTTAGTTTCTGCTTACACCTTGTCGGACTCCGATTGTGACATTAGATAAAGTAGGTTCATCCAGTGTAGAGCAACTCTATGGGGGGCAAATGATAGACCATCATGAAAACGAGTCATTCGGATAGGCATGCCATCTTTGTGAAACAACACGATCCTGTATCTTATCCTAATAGCAAAACCAGGGCCTGTATTTTTGTTTGGGTATGAATGTTTTCCAAGATCTTGGTTTTGTTAATGGTTGTCTCCCTGTAAGGCACCAGTGTGGGCTCTGTTGAAGTTCACATCATTTTCTGTTTGCCATTATTTTTTTTCGACTGGATGCCCTTTTCGCCACACCAGTCCTAACTTGTGTTCAGATTTAGGACTGGCTCTGAGCTCCCATTGATTTTCTCGGGATGCGTGACAAAAATGGACAAGAATATGTATTTCCAACAAATATCTCTCTTTGTAATGGCCACTAGAATACACCCAGAAAGGCCCTTATGTCGCAGGCTAAGACCGAGCAGAGACGATTTAAAGTCTGCCAACTGTTTACATAAATCTAGCTAATCAGTCAGATTGCCCAGTGTCATTTTGCTTACACAAAAAACCTATAGCAGGTGCCTACCACTGTGGGCATACGCCTTTGTACTAGCAGTTATGATCTTCTGGGTCTATACAAATCCATGTGGCGGCTGATCACAACACAAAAACTGTTCACTCAAATAAACTTTTTCCGGCAGGATATCTCACTCAAACCCAAAACTAAAAAGTCACAAAATAATTTTAAATTTCTATCGATTCTCTAACAAGGATATGCGATGTTCTATTCCAACTTGGTCAGACATGGGGCATTTCACAAGGCATCTGCCTCGATATAAATATGATGAAACACAGTCAATGAATACTGTCACTCAGTGTGGCTTAGTCCACAGTCTGGTAAATACAGATCTAGTCCCCTGAGTTCGAACTACCAGTACTACTCAGTTGTCACTGGACAATCTCGCAGTGGACAGAATGTCACAAACTGTACCCTAGGCAACCACTGGGGTCAAATATATCAATCTCTGACCAAGCATTTGGACATATGTGAGATCGTTGGTGCAGCTAACTAAGGATACTGACAATGATCTATTACTACATGAGAAAAGTTACTGAAAATAGATAGCAAATGGGGCTAACTCGCGTTACAAACACAACAACACAACAAGATCAACATCATCGTCACAGCCGCTTTCTCCCCACTGCTGGATGGAAGCCTCCTCTATGATCTCCATTCACTACGGTCTTCAGCAATCTGTCAGCAGGTTTTAGAAAAGTTTTGTGATGATGTTGACCCATCTCATCTTTGACCTACAACAACATAACAACTTTAAGTTGTATTGCATTAGGGCTTTAAATTATCTGCAATACAGAAGAATAGCTCGCTTGACTCAATATAATTAAATCGGGATTATGTCTGGCCCTCGTTACCCATGTGACCTCCTCGTTTAGCTTGTACCACTCCCGAACAAGCCTTGGGCATAGAAGATTAGCTAAATAAGATGGCATATAGTGTCAGTGTAGGACAATAAATAAATAATATGCTCTATTTTCAGTGGGTGTGCTCTCGGAAAAGTGAGGAAACTGATAATTTACTCCTAGCCGAGCCTTGTAAGGGTCACCGCCCTAAGTTATTACATGGTTCAAACACTCGCACCTCCCGATCATGTAACATCACACTCATCCAATCAACCTATACACCATCTAACCATCTAAGCTAAAGACCAAATGCTGTAGATTATTGCCACTTCAGTGCCAATGGGTTGCAGCAAGCAGATGGTTAACACAAAGCGACGAGGTGGTGCGAATCTTTCAACCAATCAGCGTGACGAGATCATGGTTTGTTAGACAGGTGGATGGTGGACCATTGGTATACCTATATCTCCAGTGGAAGAAAGAATCTATGGATTATGGTAAATAATAGGCTTTGTGTGTAGCTATGGACAGCTGAGTTTTTAGCTTTGGCCACCTTATGTCGGCACACCAACCAATCTTTATCATCCATGCCTGGTGGCAAAGGCACGCGTCTCTTTTTGACTGCGTAATATAATTTAACCTCATATGCATATCAATAGTTACTTGAGTGCAGCTCAAGTGACCATCCATAGCACATGCTATAATTGGGATAGATAGATAAAATAAAGAATTAATGTTGTTGCCTTTCATTGCAAAATTAAATTTCTATACCTCAAACATTAAGGGTGGAGTGATAGCTTGGTGGATAGTACACATGCTAGGTTTATACGTGGAAGTTCGTTGAAAAAGCCCATCGTCAATGTTGCTTCATACTGTGCCAACCCTAGATTGAAACAAGATTTTTATCCTAAATTATTTTGTTTTCAGTCGGGAAATTTCACAGCGAGCCATCCTAAAAACTGTGGTAATGTCTAGTGATATCCGAGGGGTCTTCTCGAATTTTTGAGTTGTCTTGATTCTTGATTGACCATCATTCGTCGTGCCTCCATACGGATTGCGGATGAAGGATTCGTCGATGAACGTTCCTCGGATAAACTAAGCAACAACGCTTCTGGCTAGGGGGCTGCATGGTGTGTCATTTCACCCATGTTGGATTCCAGCCATAACGTTTTATAGAGAACCACCCAAAGAGTGGCCGTCTCTCTATACGGTGCACCATACAAAAAGAAGCTCTGATTGGTCCTCCAAACACATCGCTCGAGATCTCATGAGTTATGTCAGGGAGTACGGCTAGGCTTACACTCACTGTACTCTGCATATGTTTCACTGCCTGGATGTCTGTGTCAAACAATTTTAATCAAATAGGTGAATGTATTTGAATTTGTACTTGTTTAGTGGTACCAATTAAAGTTTCACCAGCAGTTCTAACAATGCAGGGCTAATGTTACTGAGGATGAAATTAAGCCTTGTGAGAAGCGACATCATTATGACATTAATCACTCATGGAACAGAGGGAAAATGTCCGTGAAGACACTTTCATAGACATACGGACACATGGATGTGTCTATGGGTGCATCTCACCACATAGATGTATACCAGCAGCAGGCCATACATTCAGGTTTTTATCCGACTTGTGTGCAATGGTTTTATATCCTGGAAGTATCGAGAACACTAAAGCATGAAAACATGCATTTACGTAGTTGATACATGTGCTTTTTGCCATTCTATCAGTTCTATACCTGTACAAAGCACAGAAAAAGTTCAAGAAACTGACTAAAAGTTACCCATCGGCAGACACGTTCGGCTTAGGCGATGACATCATGCAACAAATTCCAGATGTTGGATTGTAGAACGCCTGTCGCTATTAGGAGTACTAAATCCCAAATCTGTAAATCATCATTTTAGAGTCTTTGTTTCCAGCCGATTGCTAAACTGCATATCCTAAAAATTGAGTAACTTCACACCTGGATATACGCTGTGCAAGGATTATCAAATGGCATGGGGTAGTTCTC
>Ga0224511_10000643_pt1 | contig 17707 bp, 5 predicted proteins | sample SF_May12_sed_USG_2_FD_169988 | JGI IMG/M metagenome (GOLD analysis project Ga0224511, IMG submission 169988) | Sediment microbial communities from San Francisco Bay, California, United States - SF_May12_sed_USGS_8_1 | ecosystem: Environmental > Aquatic > Marine > Sediment | place: USA...
CTTTTGTTTGGCGTTGGTATGGAGGTGTCAGAGGGTGACCAGATATTGGCAATTAATACGGGGGTGAATGCACTAGGAACCCATTTGGAATCAGACTGCTATTGAATGCGGACCTCACTTACATCGAATTAGCTTAAAGTTGTCAAACATTTTGTAAAAAACCATGGCCTAGTGCAGCAATATACCATGGATGCTGAGAGATCAGCTATGATTAGTGCACTTGTCCAGCAGCACCTCCCCAGATTGCAACAAGTAAACCCATCAGAAGGTCTATCAAAGTGATCCATTCAGCTCTGTAGTCAAAGATTGGTATGTCGCTTAACCAACTTAAAAACCCCGCCGATCCAACGCCCGAATGCACAAAACACCGCGCTATCAAGGCTCGCGACCCCGCTAAACCAACGCTCGTTTCCGCTCGCTACCGTTTAGCGAAAGCAATCAGAACTGCACAGCTAAGGCAACTCCCGTGTGTTTATTTTTTGCGCGGTGACAAGCGTTGTCTAAAGCTCCAACAAAGGAAGTGCGGTGGGACCAGGGCTTTACATTCTGCTGTTTATCTTGCTGCGATACAACAAGCTCAATTTATGGAAATGTAATAGACAAGTGTTCAAACTATTGAAGCAGAATTCATGAATCAAAAAATTCAAAAATACCAAACTTTGAAGATCGGCGAGGAACTTTCCTTAATTCAACACCAAATCTTAAGTTGTTGCAGTTTTAGCAGATTTTTATGGCATCAGTGGATGTACAACAGCTAACGTCATCCGATGTACAAAAGGGCTGAACACTGTTGCTCGAATGAATTTCATGCTAACAGGCAACAATTTTTACCTGCACTGTCTAGCTTCCTCTATGGATATGGGTGCAGACTATCACCGGAAGACATCAGTTAACATCACCGTCAAAGTTTGCGCACACATAACACAGTGAATATGGGAGACAACAGCTAGTCACGATAAACCAATCTGGGGTTTCACCTAAACTCTTTAAAGTTCATGCTTCTAAAACGAAAGAACTATGCTCAGGAGCTTGTGCTTGAGACGGCGGCACCACAAATGACTATCATGCAGATGCCATCTGTAGATATTTCTTTACTCTCACATCGGTCACAGGAGAAAACAATGTGTACCAGTTGTGAATATGAATACATAATTAAAATATATGAACATTTACCTATTATTAAAATATAATTGTATGAATACTCATATTATGTAAATAATAGTCATATTTATCAAAATTTAAAGAACATTTCACTAAGTTTGCGTACACTAATATATCTTTTCAGTAAGACAGAAAATGTTCCTATCTATTGGCAACACTGTTTTGTTGATTATTGGTATTGATGTTAAGTAACAATGTACTTAAAGGGGTTAATGAATACTAACATGAGGCATGCTATAAAATATTGGTATTGTTCATTAAACAAACTATAGAGAGTAACAGTAGCTTATCTTTTTTCTGACGACTGTTACATTCGTTGAAATGTGGTCATAGTAATTCTAAACACATACACAGTATGGTTTTTTTTTCAAAAATATCAAGAGAAAATTCTCTTTTAACACCATACCCTGTAATATTAAATAACTAGAGCTCTAAAATTCGAATCATTAAACGCCCGAAGGATGAGCCGTCCTTATACTGAATTATTGTGACGTTGACCTTTTACCTTCTGACCCAAAATCCATAGGAATCAACCACTGGCCATAGCCAACTTAGACACCAATTAGGGTGTCCCAGCTAAATGGTTTTCAAGTTATTGAGCGGAAAAGAATTTAATGCTCTAGGTCACTGTGACCTTGACCTTTGACCTACTGACCCGAAAATCCCTGATACCAAGAAAGGTTTACCTAGGTGAAAAAGGTTTGAAGTCAATGAGTGGAAAAGACTTTGCTAACGCTAGACAGATAAACAGACACACAGAGGGACGGACAGACGGACGGCGTGTGTCATAAAACAATATGACCAAAGGTCCCTTCGGGCATGTTAAAATGCACTTTACAATTGTTTTACTACATTTTGTACAAATTATTCTCAATTTAAAGTATCGAGAGGGATAGAAATGCAAAAAAAACGTCAATATCAAGCCTATTTTCACTTTTTTACCTTAAAATGACCTTGACATTGACCTTATTAATGTAAATATTTTTAATCTACTTAAAGAATATAATATTATTTACACTATTAAAATGTTCTTTTTAAAATTAATTCGGATATATTAACCAAACATTAGCATATCACAATTTTACTAGAATGGAAATGTATGGCGGCCATCTTGGACGCCATCTTGAATAGCAATGTTGTGCCAACGCTTTCACAACTGCAACATTTTGTTTCATAAACTACAGACTATGCCCTTTCTTTTGATATATAGAAACCTTTGTTTAAAGACATAGACCGGTAGGTCCAAGAAATAGACTAGATATCCCTATACATTTGCAGCATTATAAGGAGGTGACATGGAGAAAAAATTAAAATACATCTGCTATTACGTAGCGACGCAGTAGCTATTACATGCATAAACGTTTACGTGGCCACGCAAAAGCTTTAGCTGCGCACGCAATAACGTTTACGTGGCCACACAATAGCTTAACGTGCGTACGCAATAGCTTTACGTGCGCACGTAATAATTGTCCGATAAAAATGCTCATTAAAATGCCCGGTATAACGAGCATTTTCATTGGACAATTATTACGTGTGCATGTAAAGCTATTGTGTGGCTACGTAAATGTTATTGCGTGCACACGTAAAAGCTATTGCGTGCGCAAGTTAAGCTATTGCGTGACCATGTAAACGTTATTGCGTGCGCACGTTATTGCGTGCACACGTAATTGCGTGTGCACGTAAAAGCTACTGCGTGGCCATGTAATAGTGGCGGTGTTTTAAACAGTTTTCAATGTCACCTCTATGCCACCGTAGAAACACAACCCAAAGGAACTAACATAAACTTAGCCGGGTTTTCCAGCGCTCTGTGCTAATTTATAAGAATTAGCTTTTTAAAAAATGCTATAGTACAATCAGTATCAAGCAACATATAAGAATACAATGCAAGCAAATATTTAAATTTCTTTAACAATTAGAAACTCATTCTTAACAGGACATGCTTGTTAATAATATAAAAATATTAAATAACGTAATGTTTATTAATTTTTGCATTTAATAAACTATACATTTATGGCCAAAGTTACAAATAGTGTACAGTAACTGTGCGTGAAGTTTATCAGAGATGTTAATACGTTGCAATGCTAGTAAATGTGCTTGCCTTTATAGATATCAAAAATATATCTACATACTTTTAATTCCCTATTTTATGCCATTCCGCCAAAGATTATCTTTGTACCAGATATAGTTTGTGCAGTCTACAATACTCCATCTCATGCATAAGCATTTGCTTTTTCCGGACTATCAGCATTTCCTCATATTACTTTTAACAAACCTTATACGATGTATATAATTATTAAAGCAAACTGAATAAAATAAAGAAGTTTGATATAGTATTATATATAGTATTAGTTCAAGTGGAGCATTATTCTCATTATTATTTAAATAAAAATGCAATGGAGGAAATCCTTGATGAAAATGAAATCATAAATGAAATAACAAAAGTTCAAAGACACACAGAAATGTAACCTAAATAAGACAGTTCAGATCTGTCTGACACTTATCAGGTAATTTTATCGAAATGAATTCAACAATTACATTTATATCGCGCTCGTGTGTACACAATCATATCTTTGCTTCTATCTCGGTGATAAAAACTAGTACTGATCAGTATAAAGTAGTTTTATATAAGTCCACTCTAGGAACTTCGTTTGATAACGAAGAGAACTACAGATCTCTAAACGCAAAATATCTGTTGTCACTATGCGAATGAGTTATCTCCGTTTAAAACCGATTGATTCCTAGAGCTTTAACAAACGGCTAGGATTTTAAATATTCTAGAATGTATATCCAATTACATCTCAGTGTTTCGATGAAATTAGATCGAAATCGTACTGCAGTTTATTATTTATGAGGATATACTCATGATTTAGATATAAAAAGTAAGAACTTAGGTTTACGGTTAAATGCTCTCGTTCATCGGTAATAAAACTTTAAATTGCACGTATAAGTTAAAGAGGACATCTACACAATTAAAGTTGTCAATTTTAAATAATATTAAGACTTTTATCAAAACAACTATCTTGATGAAGTATTTGAATAAAGCCACTAGGGGAGTTTACCCGCTTAATAAACTGTAAATGTTTCAATGAGTCATATATCTTGTACATGACGCCTATCGTTTCCATGAAATCACAACCTCTAGAAGATCCATTCGATAATACGGTATGCGATATTTATGGCATTGTTTGACTAAGTGAGACAAAAGTGGTTTCGGTAATCATGTGTGTGTCTGTAAGTGTTTAACTATTCTAAAAACCCACGACTTACCTCGTTGCACGCGGCGTTATTCTCGTTACACACCTGCACCCAGCACGTGTAGTACAGCCGCAAGGTGGCGCCCGTCAGAAATGACGTCTGGTAAAAAAGAACCGGACACCATAGGCAAAGGATTTTGAAACATTTAGAAGAGACAAAAGTTGGCGCCTGTCATAATTGACATCTGGTAGGAAAATTACACCTTTCAGTAGAGCGGCAAGGTGGTGCTTGTCCGATATGAAGTCCTGCAATGAATTGTTGAAGAATTTTTCGCTAAGCTTAACCGACTTAATAAACATAATGACCACAGTAGTGAAAATTGTAGAAATAAACTCAAACAAAGATATTATCGCTCTTAACGGTTATAGCTACGTAAAGGACTACGAAAAATCCACATCTTGTTTTCAAAATATGAATACAAATTTCCTTTTTAAAATGTGCTATATATTCTGCTTTTTCTTTCAACCATAGACACTTATCTTTTAAAATGCAAGTAATCTATATTTGATTAAATTAAAGGGAACTAAGTTAAACTTTAATTCTTATTACCCCCTTTAATATGAATAAAAATATTTTTTTAAAGTATTGTTTTACCATAAAAAAGCAACAACTGTGAAAAGCGTTTTTGGATAGTCTCTAAATGGAATATTCTAATGAATTACGTGTTTACACTTCTATCTATTCTTCGTCGTGGTGTACACGAAGTTGGGGGAAAATAGCCGTGTGCTGTGAACACCTGAACATGTTAGTACTCCTAGTGGTCACTATCATTCATACGTGTGTGGGACCCGAACGTAACGAGCGTGATACTGAAACGTAATGCATGGTTTTAAGACACACTATACCATTGATCCGTCTAGCGGGCGTAGATAGCGAACTATTACGCCAATTTCTATTCGTTTTAAGTTTGAAAAGAAAGCATTTCTAAAATATAAAATGAATAGTCGCTGTTTCTGTTGGTGCTTTTGCATAATTATCTTTAACGAAGACAGAAATGGTGGATGCGAAATATAATATATAATATATATATATATATTCACGAAACGGTGAACCTTTGGGGCTAACAGCAACTGAGTGATAGAGACGGAATCATGGAACCCGGTTAAGAAGAGTTTGAATCTTAGTTAAGCAACTGAGCATCCAACATTTGGTCTTTCTGATAAATCACACGCTCTTTTGTAGTCCCCTTAGTCTTGGACAGAGGACCTTTAATCTATTTCCTCGAATGCGAATGCCGTACGTGGATAAAAAATCACTACACTATTTCAAGTGCACATAACATGTTCATTTTCCTGAAACCAAACCACGAACTGTCGTGTCCATGAAGTTAAATGATTTTACAACAGGTAGTTTGTTTATCTTTTTACAATTTACGTGCTTCGAGCCATACCATACTGAAGTTATTAATCTGACATTCAAGTTTTAATTTCAGCGACATTTACCTTCATCTTACTCGCACTTATTAAAATCCTATCTATTTGATGTAAACCATTTATTAATGTGTCATCAATGAAGTACTACATAAAAGTCAATCTATCTATTATTTGATTACTTGCCAGTTTTATTCCTTAAGCTACAAGAACCGTGACCTTGGACAGAATTAAACTAAAGAAGGTTCACCTGCTTATCTTTGAGATCGGGTGTTTTATTGTATTTTGTCTGCCTCAATACTGATCTATGTATCATGGTTCATCAAATGTTATTTGTTGACACTATTTGAAGTACTGCAGACAAAGCTTAACTTAAAACAAACTGAGATGGACAGTCAAATCAGCATGATCAACCAATGTATTGGTTAGTAAAACGGTGATTTCGTGGGTCTTTTTTAAATCTTATTTCTAAATAAATGGAGAACAATGTGCTTCAACCTCCTTTAATTTCGCAATTTATTTATATAGAAAGTGTATGAAATCGTGTATGCTACTTTTCAATAATTAATTTTAGTATTACGATAATAACAAGAGTCCTTTTATTCACTGAACATTGACCAGTAAGAAACTAACAAGTTGTAAGACCTTACACCAAATTTGATGTCCGGGTGCGTCACGACGAAGCATGTTAAGTATAACTTTTTCTGCGTTTTAGATGAGTGCGGGCTACGGATTCACCCCGTGCACGAGTGTATAACACACTGGCTATGCGTGTAAAACTCCCACTCTCACTTGCTCCGCGTGCCGCGCACATCATCAGTGCGTGGTCCGTGCTTACTCGGCACTTCCTCAGTTCAACTCTCCAAATAAAGATACATAACCCCTCCACACCTACAACGCACGGTGTGCGAACTGACAAGCACACACAAGCAGCCGAAATAAACTCACGTTCACAGCACTTATATGCATTTGAACGTACTTACAACGGGCGAACGACTAAGAACAAAATACTTAAGCAGTGCGTGTAGGTATTGCATAGGACGTTAACATTGCTATCGCAAGGGGATCGTTTGCTGTTAGCACGTTGTCAGCACGTACCACTTACTTACCACCTAAACAACGTACGAAACATGACACCGCCGACCCCTAGACGTGGCGTGCGGGCAACGTGCTCACACCTGGCAAAACAGTGAAAGCGGCGTGCTCCCTCTGTGCTAATGCCACGACCCAACCATGCGCAGTATGTGGGCTCCAATAACACGCACTGACAAAAGGACGCACGGCGGATAGTGACCGTAACCTAAGTCAGAGCGCACGTTATGTCTGCAAGCTGTGTATATTCAGGCTCGCCCTTTGAAGTCAGCATTGAGGACGTCAGTGACTATGTATTCAGTCTAGGTAAACAATGACTTGCACGATAACTGTTTAAAGTTAATGTATATAAGGTATTTTAATAAACGCTATGAAACATTCATGTTGATAGATTAATAAATTCGAGGGTAAAATATTTTTGTACGACACCTGTCTTATATCATCGAAAATGCACCACACAAGATGCCTTATAAAATGTTTTAGAGATACATGTAACCACCGGTGAGTATTCAATCCCAAGAAGACAATTTGGCTTATATGATGAGTGATTTCTACTTAATTTATGTGACCTTACCGACTTGGCTATCTACACAACAAAATGTTGTAAGATTTAGTTGTGATTATTCTTTTGGGCAATGAGTTTGAGTTTAAGTACGCACAAGAACATGTTTGTTCTTACATCTCTTGTAGTTTGTAGCCTTGGGTTTATTTGGCAAATCGGCAATACTTTATTTAGATGATTGTGGACGTTGTTAATGAATAACTATACACTGTTATATTGATTAATCATAAGCGAGGTGTACACAATTGTCTTCAAAGTCAAACAATCGGACCAATCAAGATTTAATAAATAAACACGTATTCTTACAAATTGATTTAACATTTTAGAGTTATCAATGCAGAATATAATAGCAAGTTTAAATACTTTTATTTTAATTTTTCAAAGGACGCATTCACTAGCTTATGAATCTGTAAATATCTACACATATTCTGCAATATTGTACAGAACAAATGGTTATTTCAATAGTTTGCAACAAAACTTACACATAAATGAAATATCAGCTTATAATTCACTAAAACACACAATTTAATAACAGGATTAAAACGAATGCATATAATTATGTATAACAAAGACAAATTCCATAAACTGCAATAACATTACTATGCTTTTATAGGCAAGATCACACATATTCTTGTTTTGTTTCAAGAATATAACAGATCATTTAACTTGACATAAATAATCATCACTGTTAATCATAAAATGTTTGTAAGTCTTCGTATGTGCAAGTTGGCCGCATTGTTTCTCGGCATAGCTGCTTGTGACGCTAAGTAACAACCTAGCGCTTCGTCAAACCCGCCCTCCATCTCCCAGCAGTGTGCTAGAAGGTTGGCGGCGGTCTCCGAGTGGAACACCTGGTGTTGTCGTTGGCCGTCCACGATGCTGGTCCGAAGTGCATCGAACGCCTGTATCTGTTTGTGTATGAGGCCCAGATCGCGGAATGTGAGGTACTGCAGGTAGTGTAGGAACGGCCGGGCGTCAACAACGGCCTAGTTCATCCAGACACGTTCATTAGGATCCCTGTGCTGAATATCATCTACCACTGCCCTGGCCATTTCATAGTGTAGAATCGGTGGAACACAAAAAGCTTCCTGGCAAAGATAACGCACACAGAAAGCGACTTTGTTAGTAAAACGGACGTCTGTACCTCCTTCATACAACACTTCGGTGAATACTTTACTCGGCTTAACTACAAACGGATCCATTCTGTTACACCCACATATGGCTTGTAGTTGAGTTGTCGTATCTGCGTTCAACATCATCCAGCACATTAGCTGCCATCTGGAGGTCACCCTTGCAGTACAACATGGATGCCAGTTTTAGTCGTGTTGACGCGACATCAGTGTCTATGGCCGCGCTGTACCATGACAAAATTCTATTCCCTATATGCATGTCGTGCTGAAGGCAAATATATGCTGCAGATGACGCAAGGTGCTGCTGGAGGTACCTGCTGATGTAGTCTCTATTCACGCCGTATAGACTACTTAGTACTTGCTCACTTCCGTGTCTGTGTAGCTGGTCAAATGGCATCGCGTTGATCAGAGAATGTAGATAAAGACACAGCTCGTCTGGTGAGTTATCAATTGCCACCTCCAGAATGTTGCGTATGCTCCTAGCAAGAAACACATTGCCGTATACTGAGAGAAATCCCGTGATCTCCTGGTGTATGGCTCTGCGCGGCTTTATGTCCCGGATGGCCACAGTGTACACATTGTTCAGAAGGCGAATTCCGAGATCGTCTGTTTTAACAAACGCCAAAGGCGCGAGATGGGTATCCATGATAACGTCCAGAACTGTGCGAAGTCTGGCTCTCTGTTCGCTGTTGACTTTTCCGTCAAACAGGTTCACTTCATCCATAACGTAATGTGGAAAATGTCCACTGATCGTCCAGTCACGTATTAAGTTCAAACAATATAAGATACAATCAAATAAACGATCGGCTATCCACATCTCAGATGGCAATTGCTCCCTAGCATAAAACAGTGCAGTTTTACAATGAAAACTCGTCAATTTTCCGTCTCCATTGAGATATGGGTTGATAATGTCCTTCTTCAACAGCTTTAGAGTAACGTAACAGTGCATATGTATAAGATGCATGCTAAACATGAGATGTCGCTCAATGAGACTTGGGGCTACACGCCAGTCTAGAGAGCTATATTCACTGTTACAGTGGCCGTCAGGTATCAGGAAACACCCAAGTTCTCGAGCGGTTTGTAACATTTCTTGTGTTGGCCAGATTCCGTGTCGCGGCCGGGTGAACCAGGACTCGCACTCTACAGGCAGTGTTTCGCACATGTATGCATCCACACAGTCATACATTTCTGAAATGCTGTGTGAGGGCCCCGCATTAAAATAAGGCATATTATGTTCAGCAGCAAAAAGCCTTGAAATGGTTCCCGCAGCTCGATTACTCCTGTATATTATGCCGTCAGCATCCCTGACTCCGAACTCGTTCCTAGGGAAGGTTAAAGGAAGCGGCAAGTCAGGTCTAATCTCCTGAAGGCGGTAGTGTTGTGGGGAACACGTAGCATGCTTCACCATCAGCAGGTTCGTTCTCCCGCGTTTCCAATCTGGCTGACCCGACATGATATTCACACTATCATTACAATATAGTGTATCGACATCTGATCCCATTCCAGGTGTGGTGGTACCTTCTGTCATACTCCCGAAATGATAATGCACACAAGGTCTACCACATATATGATTTGCCAATGTCCCTGCAGACTCATCCTGAAGAAACATATGTCGCCTTCTACCAATTATTAATTCCGTAACCCCGAGATCCTCCAGGGCCGCAATCAGTCGAAGTGACATCACGTTGTAAAACCACCCTGGCACGTTACCAGCCATCGTAGAATTGTCCGCTTTTACGAATGCCCTACAATATAATTATTAAATATAACAATCATCACTGTTTCTTTATCTTACAACCTGCGCTGTAATCATTTTTATCTGAAAGTTAATACTATCTATATATACTAAACGTGAGTCTTCAAATTAGTTCAGATATTATTATGTTATCATCGTATTATATAAAAACAACCCAGTTAGTGGGTTTTAAGTTTTGAATTCAGTGAACACGAGTATTTATAACATAGCATCTGTTTATTGTTTCTGCAGTTAACTAAATACGCAATTATCATAAACGGTTGCAATGATTTATGTTCTTTCGAAATAAAACAAATTAGTTTTATTTTGATAGTTTGAAGAAAATACTTTGTGAGGTTTATATTACCTTTCTACATTCAGTATCACGCATTTAGTCTCTAATTTATATTGTTCCGTTATAAACTTAATTTAGCTTGTACTGTATATGCTTTTTTGATATTTGTATTGCAATAAAGGATACATTATATCTTAAAGTGCATTCTATATTTCATTCTTATGACCAAATACTGTATGTCCATGAAATAATTGGAACCTCCCCGTACTTGCAGTCATTCAGCATTTTACATCCTTATTTTGCTTTCGACTGCACAAGGGGTTGTGTTCCATAATAAATATAAATATATAAGGACAACATTATATTACATTTGTATAAAGAAATTAACACCATATTTATCAATATAATTTACGGTTGTCATATCTTAGTACCGGCTTCTTTGCTTTGAAGATAAAACTGTACCACTCTGCTATAAATAAGACTGATATACGGTATTGTAAATGTTAATAATTTATACATAAAATGCATAAATCTGTATATTTATGTTATGATATTTTTCATGTCTGTACCCGCACTATAAAATACTAGTATTGTACGAAGTTTTGAATAGTGTTACCATGTGGAAATAATATGAGATGTAGATTGCATTGATAAGTAAATCTGAGAACAGGGAGAAAAGTCCACAGAAAACACAGACCTGCAAAACCTTATTCATTTCTTGATAGTTTCGAGCACTAATTGCAGAATGAAATTTCCAAAGTTGTACTTAAGGACGTTCTGACTAGTCGTCGGTTTGCGTAATGTGTATTCTTTCTATGCCGTAGTGCAACCATGGCTCCAGGGAACATTTCTTAGTTTAGTTGAAATGCACCAAAACAACTTAAAAAAACTTAGACTGTTACACTGACCTTCGGTCTCTTGTGATACGACTTTACACAGGCAACACGAAGTGATACAAACCGACGGATCAATATGCTAACATAATATTCCGTTTTTATCATTCTTATTCGTATTTTTGACTTCCTTGACAAAATTTCGTTTTAGCTTGACATGCGTTAACACATGTATTTTACAGCAAACACCTGCGTGGTCGCTGTCATTTTCCCAACGCAACATGCACACTTATTATTTGTTTGGCTTACATCAAATGTGCGATGCCTAAGGGTATAAAATATATCTATAAAAATAACAGCGAAGTAAAGGTACTGTACGCCACTAATTTAAATAAATCATGCATACTCTAGTACTAGTAAAATAAATTCAAATTTATTTTGATAAATAAGATTAAAAATGGCCTACATTATGCCCTCACCAGTCTTCGTGGTTCAACACTTGTTCAAATCAACGGGATGCCCTTATTTTTCGACACATTCTTCATTCATCGGTGATTGCTCACAAAATTTAACGGTATTATTATCCTAAAGCATATTGTATCAGTTTGATTGTGGCAACTATGATTTAAGATATGTTTGTTCAATGTCAAACATATCGTTTAAAGTTTGAATTATAGCCATATTATCATTGAAGCACTTGTGGGTTTGTATCTTGACAAGAGCTGTAATCTAGCAGAAGAAGAATGTAAACACAGCCACATGCATTCTTGCAAGTCATCTTAAATACGATGCCAACTATGCTATTTAAACAAAATATTTATAAAACCTAAATTGCAATCTTTAATTGCTTTGTCTTCTTCTACAGATAATTGTGAGAAACGTCTAAGACTTGACTTTTTATAGCCTGCTACTTTGCTCAACATGCAAATAACAATAAACGTCCATTTTTATACAGGATTTACATTAATTGTCTGGTTAAAATTTGCGACATTTAACTTGATATGACCCGCAATCGTATTCATTTGATGTGAACCATTTATCATGTATCATCAAAGACGTACATACACGTCAATCTTCCTATTATTCGATCATTTATCAGATATTTTTATTTCTTAAGCCACAAAAACCGTGATCTTGGCCAAAGTCGATTTAAAAAGTTCAAGATTCTAATCTATGACACTCTTCTTCTAATTCTTCTTACATTCTTCTAATCTATGAGATGGCGGTGTTTTATTGCATTGAATCAGCGCTATGTAATTTGGTGCATTTAATATTATTTGTTGCGTCTATTTGAAGAACTGCAGACAAAGCTTAACTTATAGATGTATAGTAAAATCAGCAAGATCAAAAAATGTAATGGATAGATAATTTAATTAGCCTTAAATGGATCAATGCAGAAAAGGATGTACTCTTTTTTAATATCGCAATTTATTTTTATACATCTAGAAATGGTAAACAATTGTGTATGCATTATGGTACTTAATTCATATTACAATAAATTGTCCACGACCGCACAACACACTGCCTCGGTAAGTCTTTTTTAAATCCAAATGTCACTTGCTCCGCGTGCCGCGCACGTTATTAGGTTCGTGGTCCGTGATTACTCGGCACTTCCTCAGTTCAATTGTCCAAAAAAAGCGCAAAGAACACCGGCGGTCCTTACGTAGCAAGGATGTGTTCCGGACTTACAACGTACGGTGTGCGAACTAACTAGCACACAACAGCGACCGAAATAAACTCATGTTGACCGCACTTGCAATTAGAGCGAGTTAGAAGATCGTACTTACAAAACACGGTGTGCACACTGACCAAACCCAACAGCAGCCGCAATAAACACAAGTTCACCGCACTTTTATGCACCTGAACGCACTTAAACAGGCGAGCGAGTAAGAAACAATACGTGAGCAGTGCGTGTAGGTACTGCCTCCGGACGTCAACATAGCTATCCCAAGGGGATCGTACGTTGTAAGCACGTTTTCAGCACGTACCGCTTATTTACCACCTACCAAACGTACGACACATGCAACCGCTGACCCCTAGACGTGCCGTGCGGTCCACGTGCTTTCTCTGTGCTCATGTCCCACCCTAGTGTGAACGTGGCCTCTGAAAACACGCACGGACAAAAGTCCTTTTTCGGGCATCCCTGTCCTAATATTGCTACTTTGACCATGTTAGGCATTTTTTACAAATGTCTTTATGTCACCAAATTAAACATGAAATTCTGAATGCTCCGGATAAAACATCTACGAATAAAAGAATAGCTTGTCCCTGTTGTTTTAAGTTAATTAAAATTTAGTACCTAGTTCACTGAATCAGGTACTTGTATCTTTATTGATACTTAGTCTGAACGTTTGCTGAAACTTTAAAGATGCTAGGTCTGTATCTTTATACCCTTGTAATCGGTCACAAATCTTGCAATAGGTTAAGTAAACTAAATAAATTAACATTGCAAAAGGAATTGCAAAATGTTTGACAAATGATGTGGTTTGGGGCAAAAAGTAAATTTCAACAAAACAAAAAAATCAAACATAAAACCCTTGCCGGAGCCGGGAATCGAACCCGGAACCTCTTGCACACAATGCGTTACCACTGCCCCAGCGAGTCAACTGAGTGTAGCGATTGTAGTAAAGCTATTTAACTGTTTCGACGCCATGGGTCGAAACGTAAATACACAAAGCCGAATTTGCCACACATTTTTAACAAATTCATTTTTTTCTGTAATATTTTACTTGCATGAATAACAATTTCTGGCAGTGTGTGATATTTACGGGAGTTGGTTCCCATGCTTAATTATGGTTCAAATGTAAGATGTAAACAATTCTGACCTAAAAGATACAGGCATTGCATCTTTAATGAAGAACATATTTTACAACTCCATTATCAATTTTGTGATTATGAGTATCCTTCAAATAGCAGATTAAGTACACATGATATATGACCTTGGGACACACACTCATCAGTTTATGGCCGTTGATATGTCTTGTGTTTATTTATTCAACTTGTCCTGACGATCAGAGCTTTATTTTAGGGTAGAAAACGTCAGAAAACTTTATACTGACAATCGCCTGTGATTTTTATATAAACCATCTTAAATGTCCATGAAGTTAAAATAAGAACATGCTTGTTTATCCCGATTTATGCTCTTGGCATACCTTTTCAAACACAATTTATATCCTTGTTTCTGTGATCTTAAGTGTTTCGCACGTGGCAGATTTACTCTATTGTCGCTACATTTTATCTCGCCCTTATACATGTTTATTCCATCAACTGCTGCGACACTTACATCTGCGTAAAAATACAGATTGTTGCATGCACATGTGTTGGTTTGATGATTAAAAAAATCGGTCCCATCATATCACGTGTAGTCTATTAATGTCGATGTATTACAATTGGACATTATTAGACTTTGTTATGTTGTTTGCCTAAGTTCATGGTTTAAATTGCACATTTAAATAATAATGCTCATGTCTGCATACCAAATAACTGGAGTGTTGCATGTTGTGTACTATCCCTTTGCTTAGTACGTACAGACTTAACACCCATGAATACTGCAAATCAAAATGAAAGTGGGGGGTGGGGTGGGGAGGGGCTTACCGTCAACTATGTCTTAATGTCTTCCCTGTCTTCAGGGAAATGTCTTCCCTTTTTTCAGTTTAGTTTAACGCACCGGCTTGATAGTCAGATACATGTACTCCAGCATTCATGTTTACACACATTAGTTATTATATTAATGGCTAATTAATATTAATATTAATGGCTTTTGTTAAGACCGTACCAAATATATTGCTCATCTGTTTATTTAGGATTTAATAAGTTATTACTTTCCATGAGTTAATAATTGACAAATCGTCAATACATTTAATACACAACCAATTATATCATTTCAATTTAAACTGTTTATTAGCATTGATGCATTCATAAATGTTATGCTTGATTGAACATACATGCTTACGTTTTGCTTATTATAGTAACTCACACTTTACTAACGACTTCAACTTCGACATAATTGGGTTAAGACGCGTTGAAGTCCAAGTTTTTTTTGCAACCTCCCAATTGATCTTACATCTGTTGACCTCATTGCAGTTATGTTTTGCGGACGTCTCCCCTTATTTGCTTGCTTTATTTTATGTTGATATCTCATCTTAATGGAATCGATTCAAAGTGTCGACATGTATATATGCTTCATGTGTATTAGCTATTTGTAAAGTATTTACTTAAGGACATGTCATTTATTTGCTGTATTTGATGGCTCATTGTAATATTGTCGATGTATTTATTGACTTTAACAATTAATAAGTCAAGCTATTCTTGTTGCACTTTTATTCTTAACTCTGAAAATGCTTACCGAACGAACGGGTCAATTTTGAACGAAATAATTAAGTACAAATGTACTAAAGGCAGAATTAGTTGTAATTCTTAAGGCTGGATTTTATCGTGAAATAAAATGTAATAAAGTGTTATACATGTTGACGTCTCTTGGTAGCAAGTACCCAAATCTATTTGCTAACATAGAGTTATTTTTATGACGTTTTATCTTTTTTATGCTTCGATAAAAAAGTATGCACTGTGTCAATGTATGCTTTAGTCGTCGAAATTGAGCAAGTTCTTAACAAAAAATGTGCTGTGTTTAAAAATTACAAATGTTGGATTCTGAGACTAATACAGTTATTTATAGTTATTCATAGCAAAAAAACTGCATAGTGTGTACAATACTAAGCCAGTTAACATTTAACCTGAATTAATTGGAGTTTAAGTATGAATGCAATGAGTAGCGCATAGTAAGATAACTAAGAACACTAATTTACTAGATGTCATTCGTGTTTATAACTTCCTTGACAAAATGCCGTTTTAGCTTGACATGCGTTAACAAATATTTTACAGCAAACACCTGCGTGGTCGCGCTGTCATTTCCCCGAAGCACACGTGCACACTTATTATTGGTTGGGCCTAAAGTGATGGGCCTACATCAAATTTGCGATGCCTAAGGGTAAAATATATTTATAAAACAGCCAAGTACAGGTATTGTAAGCCATTAATGTTAATCCATCATGCATATTTTAGTAATAAAAAATCAAATTTGTTTTGGTGACAAAGGATTTAAAAGTGCACTATAGAATGCCTACGCATGTCTTTGTGGTTCAACGCTCGATATAATGGGATGTTCTTATTTGGCGACACATTCTTTATTCATCTGGTTTTGCTTACACAAGCCAACGATATTATTATCCTAAAGCATACTATATCAGTTTCATTGTGACAGCTTTGACTTAAAAATGTGTTTGTTTAATATCGATTATATCGTTTTAAGTATTAGGTATCGCCACATTATCATTGAAGCACTTGTGTGTTTGCATCTTGACATGAGCTGCAATCTAGCATAGGCATAACGTAAACACAGTCACATGCATTCTTGCAAGTCATCTTAAATACAATGCCAACTACTGCAGATCACTTTAAATTCGCGAGTGCCACATTTCGCGAATTTTTGAAATACTAGTATTCAGCATATTTCTCAATTCGCCAAATCACGAATTCGCGTATTCGAGTTGGTCGCGGAATAAAAACAACCAGATGTAATACGATGTATGTAGCGTAAATTATATCACTTGGCTAAAGCGTTGAATTTTTCGGAATAAGCTGTACCGTATTGCATTAATTTGATCAACTATTCTAACAGCGCTAGTATACAATGTAACAGTTCATTTCGACAACTTGTATCATTTTTAAAATGACATAGAAATGTCATAGACATAGAAACAAAAAAGCGGTCTTTAAAATATAAAATAAACGCTTTAAGCCTTTAAACGAATTGTTAAACAATATGTCACCATGTAGATGGTCACGCCTTTTATTATATCAATAAGTAGTAAAAGGAACATTGTTCAAAAATGATCAACATAATTCGTTTGGCCCTAATGTATTAAGGTACGTGAAAAACATTATTGTTACATGTAACTACATAATCGATGTGAAATAAAATGTATGTTTGATTGAGTAGTCCATTTTTTAGTCTGTAAAGACATCACTTAAACAATACATGCTATACAGGTTTAATATTACATATTCACTAGCGGATCCAGGGGGGGGGCGCACCCGGCGCGCGCCCCCCCTAACGGCCGCGGACCCATGATTTTTTATGTCCAAAACGCTAGTTGCCTCGCTCGCTTCGCTCGCGATTCATTTTAAGTGTAATTTTAATAGAAATATGGCCAAAACACGCTAAAAATTGACTTTTACTTCAACCCGTCAACACGTTCAATGATTTTCTAACCTC
>Ga0224511_10000644_pt1 | contig 17699 bp, 16 predicted proteins | sample SF_May12_sed_USG_2_FD_169988 | JGI IMG/M metagenome (GOLD analysis project Ga0224511, IMG submission 169988) | Sediment microbial communities from San Francisco Bay, California, United States - SF_May12_sed_USGS_8_1 | ecosystem: Environmental > Aquatic > Marine > Sediment | place: USA...
TCACTTCAACGATCCGACTTCGATTATCCCTTCGTTCAATTCATTACTAACCTTTTAGTCCATCGCGTCGCAACAACTCACTACAAGCGATGCCTCCTACGTCGGCACGCTTGAGTTCGACGTTATGCATGGAGGAGAAATAGAGCCACGCCCAAAAGAAAGTGATGGGATTGTGGTAGATTTTCCTCCACCTTAAATCAAATCAATATTAAAGAAGTCATTTATGGAATTAATGAACCAGCCTTTTAACGGTCAGCTCGGAAACCGTTTGATAGAGTTACTTGACTCACAGGACTATCACACTTTAAACATCGTAGTCGCCTTCGCAAAGAACAGTGGCGTCCTTAGAGTTAAAGATTCGCTCGAAAAATTTAGAGAAAAGGGTGGAAAGGTAAATGTTTACGTGGGCGTCGATCTGGGTGTGACGTCATATGAGGCGCTTACGGCTTTGCTCCTTTGTACCGACTCATTAAATGTGGTGCATTCTGAAAAGGGCCAGACATTCCACACAAAGATCTACCAATTTATAGGAAATGAAAAGGGTTTGATAGTTGTTGGCTCACATAACCTGACAGGGGGAGGTCTATGGACAAATTTTGAAAGCTCGGCACTCATTCCAGTAGATAGTTCGAGCAATGAATATATTGAAATTCTAAAGGCGCAGAGTGACTACATCTCTGGGTTAACCTCGCTTAACGACTCATTCATGCCTATAGTGTCAAAAGATGATGTAGATAAGCTCCTCCAAAATGGCTATATATCTAAAGAGGTCAACCAGCAAGTACGCTCAGTTAGAGCTGCTAAAAGGGATGGCAGCCGGGGGGCTCTATTCGGCAATGGAACTCCCGCTGCACTGCCTCGTGTCAGGATGCCAGCGAAAGAAACGGCGCCAGGGGTCTCCGAAGTTTCGTCAGTACAAGCCCCCAATCCACAAAGTAAAGAGGGTGAGACTATATGGTTTGAAACAAAAAGATTGACTGGTGGATCACGGAATATTCTTGATTTGTCAATGAAGTGCCTGGTTGAGAGCGGTGAACCCACTGGCACCCTTTTTGATCTCGGCGAACCCGGATTCATGCGTGGTGCGGTCGAGTTTTTTGGCATTAATCCTTCCGCTACAAATTCCCGCAAAGATATCATTCTCAATTTCGAGGGAGTTGATTATTTTGGCAACACCATTCTCTTTCCTACTGGAGAAAATGCAAATGGCACATGGCGCCTCCAGATCAAGGGAGTTAACTCTTCAGGAGTAAAGATCACTGATGCGTTTAGAGCCAAAGGTGAGGAGCACTACTTGGTACAGAAGGTGGTCACCTTTACTAAGGTTGAAGATGACTACTACTCTATATCTGTGTTCCCAGAATCCGAACTTAATGATTTTGAGGTGGCTTCACGTATTTTGGCCAGGAATGGATCTACAAGAAATGCTAAGCGCTTAGGGCTGCTTTAGAAACGACTTAGCCACTCTTGATGTTTGCCTTTGCGAGCCCCGCTTATGCCACCTTTTGCCCCACCAAATGTGAGTAATAAAGAATTGTCATTCAGCGGAGTTCCTTCAGAAACAAACAATGGGGCTTGGTTAATTGCACGAAAGCGGCTTATGAACGTGGTTAGGTCAAAGCTGAATCCGTATTTCGTCGTACTTTTGTATGGCGGGTCAACATACACTACAGCATTGCTGGGCAGAGGGGTGTTAAGGATCGTCATGATGTCTTTGTTTAAGCAATTCACTCCCCTCATACCATTCACTATAGCAGCGATCCGGCGCCGCAATTCAGTTGGGCCGGGTTGCATCGGGTTGGCAGGACTGCGGCGAACGCTGGTAGCGGTTGGCTCCCAGTAATCCCGGAAGCAGGCATTTGCCCAGCGTTCTCCATCGCGCCAAATTTGCTTCCCCCCAAACGAGCAAGCTTGTAGCAGAGGGTAAAGTTCTACTTCATCCTTTCCCGTTGGAAGTGCCGAGAGTGCCGACATGTGATCTTTGTAGCCTCGTTTGTCACTCGGTAATTCGGCCAGCAAACGCTCAAAAACATCCATGTTGAATGTGCCCGCCCCAATGGCGGACCAAAAGGAACCCCAAGAGCTAACGTCAAGCATCCAAATACGTGATGGATCAACACCTCTGTTAACTAGTTCAATGGACACAGCACCAGATCCGCAGCACAGATCGTAAAATTGAGTGCTCGGTCCTAGACCAACATCTAGTAAATGATCAGCGATCTGAGCAGCTATGCGCTGCTTGCCGCCTTGGTATGAGCAGGGTACGCGTATTAGGTGGCTCATTAGAATTTCCTGCGGATCAGGATTCGTGCATATGAGCGTTGCCCGTTAATGATGCCGACACCTCCCCTGTCTTCAGGGTGCGGTCGATACTTTACCTTTGAAAGTGTTTTGGGAGGCACATTGGTGCGAGCGTTACCGTTTGCAAGCATAATGATTTCAAACTGATCCGGGCTGTACTTGTCGAGGAACGTAATCGGCACACCCATAACTCCATCATAGTCGTTGGGAATATTTTGGGTTCGTCCAACCTCGATAGCGTCGTAGTTTTCGTAGCGAGGATATTCATCAGGGCTGTAGCGGCAAGTCAATTCTAAGGGTTTGCGTCGTTTGCTAGTCTTCAGATTTGTAAACCAGCGTACACCCGTCACCCGGATGAAGCGTCGTCCATTCTCGTCTAAACCGCAGCCGGTGGCATTCAGCGGGTAGCTATCTGGCACGAAAAACTTTCGATCTCCGGAGCGAATAGATTCACCATAGAACACTTTATTGTCACGGAATAGGGGGAAGATCTCTTTGGTTGTTGTGGCGTTCATGTTCCCAAGAATAATAAATTCTTTTTTGTGATTCACCAGTAATTCGATGAATTCGCGGAAGAGGCTGAAAGGGGGGTTGGTCGCCACAATATCGGCTTCTGTCAGCAAAGCCGTGCATTCGTCTGATCGAAAATCTCCATCGCCAACGAGATACATCAGAGAGTTACCTGACATAGCAAACAAAGACTCTAAATCCAGCGAACCATCCGGTCTCATAACACCATCATCAGGCACTTCGGTTACTATCGCCTTGTAGGCACCGGCTTCACCCTCCAGTGGATATTCTCGCCCTGCCATTTGAGACCCGGCATAGCAGGTAGACATTAGGCCTGCCAGTCCGATTCTGTTGAAATGAATTACAAAAAACCTAAAGAAAGCTGACTCAAAAGGATCGTCGCAGTTACAAAGAATGGTTTTACCCTTTAGTTTTTTTTGATGGTTCAGCATTTCCTTTTCAACATCTTCGTATTGGGTATAAAACTCATCCTTTTTGACGATGAATGCATGATTAAGTTTTGCATTTACAGGGTTCGTGGATGGTTTAGGACGATCACTCTTTATCTCAAATGGCATAGTGCCTTCTCGAATCACCGCTTTGAGAAAGGTAGTTATTGCAGCAGACATACTTATGCCAATGTCATCGAATACCGCGCCAGCCCGTTTTTTGACGTCTGGATCTATACGAATTGTAGTTGTGGGTTTGGTTGTCATGTTCGGCACTCCCTAGTGTGCTACAATGTAGCACACTAACTTGATGAAATACAATGTAGCACGCGCTGATATCGGCTTTACTTCGAGCGAGCCAAAGAGCGCATTAACGAGGCTGGATGTCGTGCATAACAAGGCACTGCTGTCGGACAAATTTTCCGCTGCGCTCCAAATTTGCCGCAGAGTGCGGCGTTACACATATTAAAAACAAAAAAGAGGAATAAGATGGATAGAAAATTTATATTTACAGCATTGGGCTACGCTATTATTGGATTAGCACTTGGGATATTTATGGCTGCTTCCAAAGATCATGGCCACTTAGTCACACATGCTCATATAATGCTCATAGGTTTCGTTGTGTCATTCATTTATGGTCTCTGTCACAAACTATGGCTTAATAATATTGTTTCAAAATTATCACTTGCACAATTTTATATTCACCAAATCGGGACTGTGGGCGTAGTAATTGGCTTATTTTTATACTATGGGAAATTTGTCACACTGGAAACCATTGACCCAGTCCTGGCACTGTCATCTATCGCCGTATTAATTGGCATGGTTCTCATGAAAATACTTTTCATTAAATCTACAAAAAATGCATAACAAATCGCCCCAGTCGATCGCTAAAAGAACCGTTTCGCTACGCTCAATCGGGCTTTTAGCTCCAACTGAGCTCAACCGTTAGACATAAAAGGAGGTACCCATGCACGGAATGAATGTTCGTGTGCAAATTCAACCGGGGAAGATAGGGGAGGCTGCAAAGCTACTGCGCGAGGAAGTCATGCCTACCGCAGCGAACTACCGAGGATTCATTCAGAATTTCCTGATTGTCGATGCTCCGAATAACCGCCTGGCCTCGTTGAGCGTGTGGGAGTCCGAGACTGATGCAAAGGCAATCTACGAGGACGAGGGTGGTTTGTACCAGACGGCCATCGCAAAGTTAAAACCAATGCTGGCGGGCCCTCCGGACGCATGGATGGGCCCGCTCACTCGTGTGGACAAGTAAACAATCGGGGACAGACCCCGGTTTTCTAGGTCACGGCATAAGCCGAGTTCCAACGCATCAGACTTGATTGATTAGAGCGGCGACCAAGGAAAATGCAAAACCATCACAGCTCTATTAATCCTGATAGCGCTCCATCAAATAACACAGGCAATCCTGGCGAATCGCCTTGGCGTTGACCGTGAGCATGGAGGGCATAAAAGGAATACGCGTGCGCAGTTGGCCGCCTTCTACCACAAAGTAACGTTTACCGACATCGTTATTGCCTTCGTCACGCACATCCAGAGGCAGGGTTTGCAGGCCATTTACTTTGGCCAATAACGTATTGATGGGCAACTCACGGAAATTGAGATGATCCAGATCCTCCATAAAATGAACATCGCCCTGCCCTTCACCAAATCCAAAACTGATGTGCTCGGGCACTTTGGCAATGGCCACAGTATGAAACAGGTCCATGTCATGGGATGCGACCGGGTGCGTAGGTATGCCCGATAAATGCAGGCAGGCGTCGATGTATTCCAGCGCGTGTTGTGGTCCGTGGGCCTGGCCCGGCTGACCGCATTCCACGGTGACCGAGGGGCACAGTTTGGCGAAGGCGATGGATTGCACGGTATGTGGCGTCGTGAAATACACTACCGTGCGACTAAATAATGTGGCCAGATGAAGAAAGGCATTATCCAGTTTGTTCACGCAGGCGTAATGGGGGTTGATGCCGGTATTGTTGTGAATATCGACACTGGCAAATACCTGTCGCTTTTTCATTTCATCCACCACCTGGCGCACCATGGCGTATTCCGGCGGTTCGCCGCTGGCATGGCTTATGTTCCAGATGCGATTGTAATCGGGCTGATGGTCCAGAAAACGCTGGCCATAACGGGCGGCTTCCACGTTACCTATCAATACAGACAAACTTCTTGGTAAGGGTTTGTCCTGGTACTGGCGCAATAATTCACGGATGGCGCACCAGCCGGTGTCTTCATTGCCATGCATCAACACTGACACAAACAACGGCGGCTCGCGCTTGCCTTGCAGATGCATGAGCGTGGGACCAGGCAAGAGTTTGTACAACTCGGTTGCCTGCCGCTCCAGCAGACCTTCCGGAATACTGTTAATGATTGTCAACATCTATAACTTCCACTCATGCACCGGCTTGCCGCTTTTCTGGTTTTCAAGATAGGCGGCGGTCAGCTGTTGCATATTACGTCCATGCTGTTTCGCATAGGCCCGCTGCCAGGCGCTGCCGTTTTGTTGTGTGCGCACGCGGGCCTCGATCAATTCCAGATAGGTTTCTCTGTCATGGCGGTCAATTTCCAGTTGTTCCAGGCCTTGCCGGGCTAAGGGCAACAATTGCTCCAGCAGTAACGTTGTCATGGCCACTTCATTGCCGTTTAGCCAGCGGATGTGCGAGCGTAAACCCTTTTGTGCGGCACGATAAAAATTGCGCCGGGCTTCGGAAAAATGCAGCTGTGTTTCCGCCGGCGGATTCAACTGCAACATCATTTGCATTAATCCATAAAAGAATGCCGCATTGGCCGTGGTGTCTATCAGGCTCGGCCCCGCGGCCATGACACGGTGTTCAATGCGCAAGTGTGGCGTACCGTCGGATTCAAATCCCACCAATGGCCGGTTCCAGCGCCAGATGGTGCCGTTGTGCAAACGCAAGTGGCTGAAGCTTGCCGGGTCCGGATCCAGAGTTTCCGGCAACAGTACCGCGTAGCGCTCCAGGTTTTCATTAAATAATTCCATCAAGGTGTGTTTGGCGTAGCCGTTGCCGAAAGTGACACGCGCATCCAGACACACCTCGGTCAAACACACGGACACGGCCTGCTCGAACACGGGTATGCGGGTCTCATCCCAGAGATCGTGGCCAAATAAGAAAGGGGAATTGGCGCTGACAGCGACCATGGGCGCCGACAAAATAGTGGCGATATTCAACGCCGGAGCGGCCAATCGCTGCGGCACCTGCAAGTGCAACTGAAATGAGGTGGCGGCGGATTCCATCATCACGTCTTCGTGGTAGGTCTTGAGTTGTTCCACCCCCTGAATGTCCAGCTTCAGGGGATTGCCCTGACGCATGCGCCGCACCTGTTCATTGAGGGCGCGGTAACGGGTCATGGGTGACATATTGGCCAATACCAGTTGTTGTTCCTTGAGTGTGGGCAGAATGCCGACGGCAATGAGATCGATGGCCAGTTTATCGGCGGTCTGTGTGCACTGCTTCCAGGTTTGGCGCAGTTCCTGGTGCATTTTGCTCAAGGCCTTGCCGCTCAGTCTCTGCGGGTCGCCATTGAGCTCCACATTAAAACGGGCCAGTTCGGGAAAGACCTTGTCGCTGTTCAAGGCGGCCAGAAATTCCTCGTTGCGTGGGCTGGCCTGGCAGGCCCGGTCCATCAGCCACACCTCAAGCTCAAAGCCGCCTACCAGCGGCTCATCAGCGAAGCGCTGGGTCTCAAAGTATTGCTGCAATAAGCGGGTCTCCTGCCGCAAACGGGCCTCAAAACCGAGGAAATCCTGCTTTCGGAAGTGGCTGCGCTCTATTTCCTGGCCCACTGGCTATCCCCGCGCCGTTTGGCGCTTTTTGGTGAATAGTAACAATAACGCTGTAATGATAAGAGTATAGATACTGAATCAGGGCTCACCCGGAGCACGCTTAATCACATGAGATTAATGTTGTTATAGGCCTGCCAATGCGATGGACAAAGACACAGGAAAGCCCTCAACAAGATGGTAGAATAACGCCATTACAGATGTTTTTAGCCAAACGGAGACTTTATGCGACCGGCTCATATCCTGGCCATCCTAGATCGAGAATTTAATAGCGCCACCAGCGGCCATCACACACCAGTTATGTTGTGGGGCCCGCCCGGCGTGGGCAAATCACAAATGGTGGCGCAGGTGGCGCACAAACATAAGGTACCGGTGATTGATATTCGTCTTTCACAAATGGAACCCACGGACCTGCGCGGCATCCCTTTTCGTCATGAAGGGCAAGTGGAGTGGGCTGTACCGGCCCTGCTGCCCAACAGCGAACGTCACGGCAATAGCGGCATTTTATTTCTGGATGAAATTACCTCCGCTGCGCCAACAGTATCAGCGGCGGCCTATCAATTAATTCTGGACAGGCGTTTGGGCGAATACACCGTGCCCAAAGGCTGGGCGATTTTTGCCGCCGGTAATCGTCAGGGCGACCGCGGTGTTACCTTCGCCATGCCCGCGCCGCTTGCTAACCGGTTTTCACATTTTGAAGTGGAAGTGCACCTGGATGACTGGGTAGCCTGGGCTTATGCCAATAATATTGATGAACGCGTCATTGCCTTTTTGCGTTTTCGCCCAGAACTGTTATTTGATTTTGATCCGGCACACAATCCTGTCGCCTTCCCGTCGCCTCGTTCCTGGGAGTTCGCCCACCGGGCGTTACAGAAATTTGGCGACAACCCGGACTTGTTGTTAAACGGCATGCAGGCGTGTATTGGTCCAGCGGCCGGCATTGAGTTGAAGGCCTTCATCGACAATCTGGATAACCTGCCGGACATTGATGCTATTGTGGAAGGCAATGCCGATGTGCCGGTACCAAGAGAAACGGATTTGCAATACGCCGTAGCCAGCGCACTGGTGGGCCGTGCCATTCGTGTCAGAAACAGCCAGACGGAACAGGCAGTGTTCGGTCACATACTTGATTACGCCGGACGTTTTCCACAAAAGGAAATGGGCGTCATGCTCGTATCCGACATGCATAGAGCCGTGGGACAACGATTGTTTGAAACACCACAGTTCAGTAACTGGGCCAAGAGCATTGCGGATGTCATGTTGTTTGAGGCCTGATGTTCGCTAAGTATTTTATTGGCCAGGTAGTATGAGCGACGATATTGAAATAAAACTGGCGGCGGCGCGTACGCGTCTGATTCTGGACAAGCCGTTTCTGGGTGCACTGGTGTTACGCCTGCCCATGATCAAGGCCGATCCCGAGTGGTGCAAGACCACGGCCACAGATGCCCGCTCATTTTATTATAACGAAGCCTACATCAAGGCATTGAGCCTGGAAGAGACCCAGTTTGTGTTGGCACACGAGGCATTACATTGCGGCCTGTCTCATTTTGCCCGACGTCAACATAGAGTAAAGCCTCGTTGGGATGTAGCCTGCGATTACGCCATCAACCCGTTACTACTCAACGACGGTTTAAAGGCACCGCCCGGCGCCCTGCACCTGCCCGACTATGAAGGTATGACCGCCGAAGAAATTTATCCTTATATCGATGAAAACACCGAAGACGGCCCCATGGACCAGCATCTTTACGATGATACGTCCAACGAAGGCAGTAACAGTGGCGAGTCCTCGGGCAATCCGAAACAACAGGATAACCCGCCGCCACAAGGCAACAATCCACCACCGCCCAATGGCAGCCCGCCACCCTCGCCTGGCGAGCAAGACGGTGACGGAAAGCGACAACAGCCGCAACCGCATAACGGCGCTTCCAAACCGGAGCCCTTGAATCAGAGTGAAATGGAATCCCTGAGTGTGCAGTGGCAACAACGACTCGCGGGCGCCGCCCAGCAGGCGATGCAGGCGGGAAAAATGGGGCCAAGCATGGCGCGTCTGGTGGATCATTTGTTGCAGCCGCAACTACCATGGCGCATGTTGTTGGCCCGTTACATGAATAGTGTCGCCCGTGACGATTACAGTTTTTCCCGACCCTCCAGCCGCCGCGAAGGCGATGCCATTTTACCCAGCCTGCACAGCGCCCAGACGGACGTTACCGTCGTACTCGATACCAGCGGTTCCATTAAGAATGACGAGATGCAGGAATTTCTGGCGGAGGTGGATGCGTTAAAGGGGCAATTGAATGCGCGCGTTACCTTGCATGCCTGTGACGACAAACTTTCCAGCACCGGGCCCTGGGTCTATGAGCCCTGGGAAACCATGACGCTTCCTGAAAGTCTGGAAGGCGGCGGTGGCACCCGTTTTACCCCGGCATTCCAATGGGCGGAAGACATGGACCAGCAACCCAACATTATGCTCTACTTCACCGATGCCGAAGGAGAGTTTCCGGAAAAAGAACCGCCGTTCCCGGTAATATGGCTGGTAAAAGGCAAGTCCAAAGTGCCATGGGGGCAACGGATCCAGTTAAACTAGTTTCGGTGGTTTCAAACACCGCTTTCACTATATCCGCTATTCATTCGTAGAAATTTAAGAGACTATTTTCCGTGGAACTCTCCAGCGAAGACCAGCTTCGGCTAAATGTATTACTGGCCAACCGCATTGATGCAGTTCGTATCGACGAGCAGCACATGACCCTGTATGCACTGTCGGGTGAAGAAGAGGCCAAGGTCACACTGCATCCCAACTGCCGGGGCGATCAGTACCTGCGCCGGGTGCGCGAATTGTTGTCGGGTCATGTGCTGGGCTCTCCCGGCGGTTATCCGATTTTCCTGAAGCGCTGGACACGCATGGGACAAATGCGCGCCGATAACCTGGCGGAGTTATTAAAACTGGGTGAACCCGAGGCTGTTGTCGCCGTTGCCGGCGCGCCAGGCCTGGACGATGAACTGGCGCGACGCGCCTGGTGGGCCTCACCCACTTCCGATACCGCCCGATGCATGCTGGCGAGCCAAACGGTAACGGCTGGTCCCATGGGTAAAATCCTGGCGCACCACCTGGTGGAGCACCTGCCTTTTGAAACACAGCCGTTAACCATGATTGAAACTGTGCGCCTGGTATTGCAACCGGGACTGATTGACGACGACACACGCCAGCAGCTATGGAACAAGGGCAAACACAAGCGCGCCTACCATGTCGGATTTTTAATCCAGACACCCAATGATTTACCGGAAACAGTGCCCGCGCGTCATGATTATGCAGAACATGAGGCATCAATAAAGAAATTGGTAGAACAGAATAATCCCTATGCTGCATTATTGCTGCAAATACTTGATAGCCAGGGACAGTCGTTTATCAGCATCGCCGAGGCTGTTATGCGCAAACCCTATGACCAGGATGATGTGGTTGCGCTGCTTAACGCCATTCGAAATTATTTCAAAGTCATGATGCCAGACGCCAAAGCAGAACAGGATATTGAGAAGATTGTTGAGGAGGCGCAAACGATGCTTGCCTCCGGTGAAGACAAGGCCCTGAAACAGCTCATTGACGCTGTACCGGAATTGCGGCAAGAAATCGGCGCAGCCCTGATACTGGCACGCAGCAACGAGGACATCGTCACTCCTGTGTTTGCCAAGACCACTGCCATTGGCACAGTGATGCGTAAAAAGCTGGAGCCCATTACCTCACCTTTGTTTGCCCAGTTTTCTATTCTGCTGGGACGTGCCGACTGACACATGCCTGCCATTGAAATTATTCGCGTATCCCTGACGTTGACCGTCCAGGTTGCCATGGAACAGTTGCGCCAGGAAATGGGTGAGCTGGTAACCGCCGTGGGGCCTAACCTGGCGTTGCAGGTGGACGCCTTCACCAGAGAGGAAAAGCTCGGCTACTACCCGGCATTGGACTATTTTAATAATCGCCCGGGAATCGATCCCAACCTGCTTTCCACCAGCGAACACATCGCCTCACTGGTTTGCGATTATGTGCGCTACCAGATGCGTATTCAGTTGCGCGAACCTTTCTCCCATATCAAGTTCGATAAAATTCAGTCGCTGGCCTTTTCCATGCCCCGGGTATTACCCAGCGACCGAAACGCCCTGGAAAAACTGACTGAACATTACTCGCCCAACCGGGTGCGGGCCATCATTAACGCCTCTTCCATCGAAAAGGCCAGCACCAATACCGAGGGCTACGAACGCCTGGTGGTCCATAAGGCCCAGCGCTGGCTGGAAAAACGCTTTGAGGCGGTCCACATCAGTGATGCCCGCAAGTTATGAGCACGGTTAACCCTTGAAACCCAGGGCTTATGACCCCAATGCTATGGCGGTAGCAACCGGGCAGGCGCCCCGGGCTTCGGAATAACAGTTAATCAACGAGTTACCAACACCCAAGCACCTGAAGGAGTTTTGCAAGCAATGACGGTAGAAACACATAAAGAGACCCTGGGCTTCCAAACAGAAGTGACCCAATTGCTGGATCTGATGATCCACTCCCTGTACAGCAACAAAGAAATTTTCCTGCGCGAATTAATCTCCAATGCCTCGGATGCAGCAGACAAACTGCGCTTTGAGGCCCTGACCGACAACGCTCTCTATGAAGATGACAGTGAATTGGCCATCACTGTCGACTACGACAAAAAGAAAAAGACCATCACCATCAGTGATAACGGCATTGGCATGAACCGCAGCGAAGTCATTGAAAATATCGGCACCATTGCCAAATCGGGCACGCGTCAGTTCTTCGACTCTCTCACCGGCGACCAGGCAAAGGATGCCCATCTTATCGGCCAGTTCGGTGTCGGTTTTTATTCCGCCTTCATTGTCGCCGACAAAGTCACGCTGACCACGCGCCGGGCGGGAGTGGGCGCGGAACACGGTGTGTGCTGGGAATCGGAAGGCAAGGGCGACTACACCCTGGAAACCGTGGAGATGGCCAAACGCGGCACTGAGATTATCTTGCACCTGCGCAAAGACCAGGAGGAGTTCCTGGACGGTTACCGGCTGCGAAATATTATTCACAAATATTCCGATCACATCACCCTGCCCATTCGCATGAAATCGGAGGACAAGGAAAAGAAAGGTGAGCTTGAAACCATCAACAAGGCCTCCGCCCTGTGGGCGCGGCCCAAGAAGGAAATCAAGGAAGAAGAGTACAACGAGTTTTATAAACACGTGGCCCATGACTTTGAGGACCCACTGGCCTACTCCCATAACCGCGTGGAAGGAAAACAGGAATACACTTCACTACTGTATATCCCGGCACGCGCACCTTTTGATTTGTGGGACCGGAACAGCCGTCATGGTATCAAGTTATATGTGCGCCGCGTGTTCATTATGGATGATGCGGAACAACTTATGCCAGGCTATTTACGGTTTGTGCGCGGCATTATCGACTCCAACGATTTGCCGTTGAATGTCTCGCGCGAGATTCTTCAGCAGAGCAAGGAAATCGAAAGCATTCGTTCCGGTTCTGTCAAAAAAGTGCTGGGCATTCTGGAAGACATGGCCAAGAAAGATGCCGATAAGTATGGCAACTTCTGGAAGGAATTTGGAAAGGTCATGAAAGAAGGCATTGTCGATGATTTCAGCAACCGTGAACGCATTGCCAAATTGTTACGCTTCTCCAGCACCCACACAGATAGCCAGGACCAGACAGTTTCCCTGGAAGACTATGTGGGCCGCATGAAGACGGACCAGAAGACCATTTACTATATTACGGCAGACAGTTTTGCCGCAGCCAAAAACAGTCCACACCTGGAAATCTTCCGCAGAAAGGAAATCGAGGTATTGTTATTGCATGACCGCGTCGATGAATGGATGCTGTCCGGCCTGACAGAGTTTGATAAAAAACCGCTGCAGTCAGTTACCAAGGGTGAACTGGACCTGGGTAATCTGGAAGACAAGGAAGAGAAAAAGAAACAGGAAAAAACCGCGGATGAATTCAAGGACCTTATCGGTAAGATCAAGGACACCCTGGGAGAGCAGGTTAAGGAAGTGCGTGTCACTCACCGCCTGACCTCTTCTCCGGCGTGTCTGGTGGCGGATGAACATGACATGGGCGCGAATCTGGAACGCATTCTGAAATCCGTGGGCCAGGATGTACCGTCGAGCAAACCGATCCTGGAAATCAACCCGGAGCATCCGATTGTGCTGAAAATAAAGGGTGAAGCAGATGGTGAACAATTCAAGGACTGGACCCAGGTATTGTTTGACCAGGCCCTGCTCAGCGAAGGCGGTCATCTGGAAGACCCTGCCAGTTTCGTCCAGCGCTTGAATAACCTGTTTATGTCGCTATCGAAGTAAATTTCTATCATTGAAACAAAAAAAGGCCATGGATTGCTCCATGGCCTTTTTCATTCACTTTACATCCGGATTAGTCGTCGTTGTCCTTGCGCCTGCCAATTTTAGTAATCGGCACCACCGTAGAGGTCTGGGGCTCATCGGTATAATGTGGGCGCATATTCATAGTATCCCCCGCCTCTTCAATCAACTCACGTTCGCGCGTGGTAATCAGCAACAAACAGTGACGAATATTCTCAATAGTGCTGTCTGACAAGGGATGGCGCATGCCCGGCTCCACGGTCGTATCCTTGATAACGGAGGTCAAGGTACTTTTCATAGCCTGCAGGACACGAAATTCAATAGGCTGATCGGCTTTGCTTTTACTCATAATAACTCCACACAGACCTTTGTCTGTTTTAGTCAATCAAATCAGGTCAATCATAAACGGCCGCAGGATTTGCCTGAGCACGGCAATAATCACTACAGCGGAAAAAATAAACACGATAGTTCGGTAATCCCAGTCGTTCATCACCAGACCCAGGGCCATGCCCGCGGCCGGTGCATGCTCGGTATTGGTGACCACCATAAAAAAAATGGCTGCGCCCACGGACATGGCGCTAAACACAATATACACGGTACTGGTGGATACCGGCAGCGACACTAGTGACGGCAGCAGCGACAAATAATAAAAAAAGATACCCACGCTCATGCCGATAAAATACCCGCCCAATAGCGGCCGCAATCGGGAAGCGTAGGCCCGCGGCCGAGTGAACACCAGAAAGGCGGTGGAGCCCAAGGTAGCAATAATGGCTGTGTGCGATAACACATCCAGAAATAACAGAATCAACAGAATCGTCGCTGTGGCCAATACCGACTGCCAGATGTATGGCCTCAGGTCCTGCCTGGCTTTACTGGATACAATATACATGAAAGGAAAGATCCTGGTCTCTTGATACCGGCTAAACGTTACCAGCTTATCAGGAGAATGGGAAATACGGCCCGATGTGCCGAGAATTAACTCTGTGTTAGTTGTTTATTGCGCGCCGCTAGATACCGTCGGCCCAGCCTACCTGGGTGTAAAGCTTTTTAAAACGCAGCACTTTTTTTACGTAGTCCTGGGTTTCGCTAAAGGGCGGAATGCCGCGGTAACGCTGGACAGCCTCGGGGCCGGCATTGTAGGCAGCCACAGCGAGGGTGTGCTTGTCGTCATAACGGGACAACAAATCACGCAAGTAACGCACACCGGCGCGGATGTTCTGCACCGGATCGTAGATATCGGTTACACCGTACTCCTCGGCGGTGCCGGGCATCAGCTGCATCAGGCCCGAGGCGCCTTTGTGGGATGTGGCATAGGGATTAAAGGCGGACTCGGCATGCACCACCGCTTTCACCAGGGCGGGGTCGACTCCATATTCTTTCGCCATGCGCAGGATCAGGTAATCGTAACTGGTAGGGTTGGAGCGAAAAAACTCCGGAGTGCGGCTGGCTACCAGCAGGCCCACTCCTTCCACCTTGTCCGTAGCCCGCACCAGCTTGTATTCGCTGCCCTTTAGGCGATGATCGGAAATTATCCGCGAGCCGTCGGGCAGCTGATAAACAAAGATGCCCGCCTGGGCGCTGCCCCACAGGCCCAATCCCATGATCAGGGTAGCGAGCAACCGGAATCCGTGTTTTTGTTTTTTTGCCATAATAAACCCATAGCACCGTCGTCCCTCCATGTCATGCAGGGACCGTGCCAGTGCCGGGCTTATTACAATGAGCCGCTAACTACCTGATTGGCAGCCATTTTTCCCAGATAATCCGCGTAGAAACACGCTGATATTAATTTAGGACCCCAGGGAAAGTGACAATAATTAGCCCAGAATTTTGTTCCACTCATCCACGCGGGACTGGGACGCCGCCAGTACCGCCTCGCTGTCGCCTTCGATGGTCACACTGTCAATGGTGTCGCCTTGAGCGATCTTGTTAACCACGTCCTGATCTGCCTGGGCCACCACCTGACCGAAAACCGTGTGTTTGCCATCCAGCCAGGGGGTCGGTAAGTGGGTGATAAAAAACTGGCTGCCGTTGGTGCCCGGCCCGGCGTTGGCCATGGACAGAACACCCGGCTTATCGTGGCGCAGATCGGAACGGCATTCGTCTTCGAAATCGTAGCCCGGGCCACCGGTGCCGGTGCCGCGCGGACAGCCGCCCTGGATCATGAAGTTATCGATGACGCGATGAAACTTGAGGCCATTGTAAAAACCGCGCTGGGCCAGATTCACGAAATTGGCGACCGTTACCGGGGTCTTGTCGGCATGCAGGTTCAGATTGATGGTGCCTTTGCTGGTTTTCATGACTGCAGTAAGTTGGCTCATAATAAATACCTTGTAAAATAGTTTTAAGTAGAAAGTTTTAACGAATGGATGACTTTTTCGTGCTGATAAGAATCGTGATCAATAAATAACAATTAACCCAACCACACCCTGGCGTTACGAAACATCCTCATCCATGGACCGTCTTCCTGCCAGTTATCCGGATGCCAGGAATGAGTCACGGTTCTAAACAGACGTTCCGGGTGCGGCATCATGATAGTAAAACGGCCGTCCGGCGTGGTGAGACCGGTTATGCCGTGGGGCGAACCGTTGGGATTGAGCGGATAGGTTTGCGTCAGCTCGCCGCGATTATCCACGTAACACAACGCCACTTCCTTGTTCATAATAACCTGGCCCACATGATCCAGTTCGCGAAATTCAGCGCGGCCCTCACCATGCGCTACCACAACCGGCAACATGGAGCCGGTCATGCCTTGCAGAAAAATCGATGGATTCTCTGGAATCTGCACCCGCACCATGCGCGCCTCAAACTGCTCGGACTCATTGCGCACAAAATGCGGCCAGCGCTCACTGCCTGGAATCAACTCGTGCAAATTAGACATCATCTGGCAACCGTTACACACACCCAAGGCAAATGTATCCGCCCGCTGAAAGAACCGGGAAAACTGATCACGGGCACGGTTGTTGAATAAAATGGATTTGGCCCAACCCTCGCCCGCACCCAATACATCACCATAAGAAAATCCGCCGCAGGCGACAAACCCCTTGAACTGTTCCAGTGATACACGGCCCGCAATAATATCGCTCATGGTCACGTCAACACTGGCGAAGCCGGCACGATCAAATGCGGCCGCCATTTCCACGTGACCGTTAACACCCTGTTCGCGCAGGATAGCCATTTCCGGTCTGCTGCCTTTATTAATGAAGGGTGCCGAAACATCATCTGTTGGATCAAAACGCAAATCGGCACTGAGACCCGGATTATTCTGCTCGAGAATTAAATCGTATTCTTCCTGGGCACACTTGGCATTGTCCCGCAGCGTTTGCATACGATAAGTTGTCTCGGACCAGATACGTTGCAAATTAATACGTGTATCGACAAACACCACATCCCGATTATGCAGGATACTGAGATTGTCATCCTGCGTAATAGTGCCAATAACGTGCGTGTGACGTTTCAGTCCCGCCTTGCTCAAGGCGCCGATAATGCCCTCGCGCCGCTCACGTGGTACCTGCAATACCGCCCCCAGTTCTTCATTGAACAGAGAGGCCATGGCATCCCGACCTAACACTCCCAGATCCACCACCAATCCGCAGTGGCCGGCAAACGCCATTTCGCAGAGCGTAGCGAACAAACCGCCATCGGAACGATCGTGGTAGGCATAGACATAACCTAATTCATTCAGTGCTTGAATCACGTGGAAGAACAGGCGCAGGATTCTTGGGTCGTCTACGTCAGGAGTCTTATGACCCACTTCATTGTAAACTTGGGCAAAAATAGAACCGCCCAGACGATTCTTGCCTTTACCCAGATCAATCAAAATTAAATCAGTCTCTCCCTTGTCGGTACGCAACTGCGGTGTCAGGGTTTTGCGCACATCCATAATGGGCGCAAACGCTGAAACAATGAGAGACAAAGGCGCTGTCACTTCCCGTTTCTCGCCTTGTTCCTGCCAGACTGTTTTCATGGACATGGAGTCCTTGCCCACAGGAATGGAGATGCCCAATGCCGGACACAGCTCGGTTGCCACCGCCCGCACCGTATCGAAGAGCGCCGCATCCTCACCGGAATGGCCCGCCGCCGCCATCCAGTTGGCGGAAAGTTTGACGTCCGGTAGTTTTTCAATACGAGCGGCAGCGATGTTGGTCAGTGCCTCACCCACCGCCATGCGCCCACTGGCCACCGGATCAATCACCGCCAAGGGTGTACGCTCTCCCATGGCCACGGCCTCACCGGCATAGGCCTTATAACCCCCGGCA
>Ga0224511_10000645_pt1 | contig 17698 bp, 14 predicted proteins | sample SF_May12_sed_USG_2_FD_169988 | JGI IMG/M metagenome (GOLD analysis project Ga0224511, IMG submission 169988) | Sediment microbial communities from San Francisco Bay, California, United States - SF_May12_sed_USGS_8_1 | ecosystem: Environmental > Aquatic > Marine > Sediment | place: USA...
TGGAGTACTTTCTGGTCTACACTTTGGCGTGCTTTGCTTCTGCTGTGGTTTTTATCGTAATTTTGTGACATATTGAATAAAAAATGTATATCCCTGATAATTTATTATAATTGTTAATTATTTGAACATTTTAGTATTTAAAATACCCTATCTGCAACACGCCTTTTGATGGCTCTTTGCTCCATTTAGTCACTCGTGTACGCAAGACTTTCTTTGGGATTTCTCATCCACCTGTCCAGTGACACGAGAACTTCAGTTCATTGAGCCTGGGCCTGTTAGAAGATTTTTGTCTCAGTAACGCCCTATTCATTTTGCTATGGACTTAGAATGCAGCAAGACATCGCCGCCGGGTTGTGAGTAACATAGATATTTTAGTTTTATAATAATAATTACAGTTAGTGTTACTCGTTAGTAACTGAGTTACACGACCGGTGTGCGTAACACTAACTTCTAACTCTAAGTTAGACGGTCTAAGTCTAACTCTAAGTCTAACAACACTCAACAGTCAACACTACAAGTACAACTACAAGTACTGGTCTCTACTCTTCTCTAATCTCTACTACTAGTATTTCGTACGTCTACGCCAGTCAACACAACACTCACTCAACAGTCAACACAACACACTACACACACAGCCTGCTACTGACACTGACGCATTTATGATTTAGTTACTACACTACTGTACTGATCTCGTTTACTTTTTAGACTTTTAAAGTCTACACTACAGTCTACTAGTACTAGTACTAAAGTCACTTTAGTACTAGTAGACTGTAGTGTAGAGTTTAGACAGTTTGACTTTGAGTTTAGTGTAGACTGTAGTACTAGTAGTAGTACTATTAGTAGTAGTAAACTTAAACTTTAAAGTTAGTATTTAAATATTTTAATTTAGTTTACTCTTTTCTTTAGGCTAGATAATATACGGTAGATAGACTAGAGTTACACTTACAGTTCTAGTACTAGTAGTCGGTTACTCAGTGAACTGAATAGTCGAGTAGACTTGTGCTAAGACCTGTACAGTGTACTTGTACTTGTAGTAGAGACTAGAGTAGAGTAACTTGTAATTTGTTGGTCCATATGACTATGACTTATGAGTAAGTCTGAGTAACTCAGTAATCGTCACAGTCGCACTGACACTCAGACTCACCTCAGTCACTCACTCGCTGACTGAGCAGTGAGTGGCTCAGCCAGTGAATAGTGATACTGATACTGATAGTCATAGTGGTTGCCAGCCAACGCAACTGACTCACTCAGTTATCTATGAGTATGATTCAGTCTTACTTTCTTTAATATGGTGAAGCGATAGCCTAGTGGATAGTATACTGGGCTTTGGACCTGGAGCCCCGGGTTCGATTCCCAGTTCGGGCAAAAACTTTGTCTTTCGCGACACCCTCGTCGGTTTCGGATCCGGCTGTTAAGTTACCTTCTCTATGGGGTACGCGAGTGCAAGCAGAAAGTCTCCTAATGACGCACCCTAGGAACTCCTAAGACTCAGTGGGCCAATTTCTGGTAATTTCCGGTAATCCAGCAGCAGAATGCTGATCCTTGCACTAATTCTTTGGCGTCAGGTAAGCGGCAACCAATTACAATACAGATTCGAAATTGCCGCTCTACCAACTTCGCCCTTGACCCAAACACCGTAAGTGGAAATCCATCCGAAGTAAATAAAATTGCCGTTCTGATTGGTCACTGCGCCTGTGCCGCTTGGAAGAATAGTGTCGGCTCATAGTGGCACTGTTCCGCTTGATTGGCGAAAGTTGACGCCCATTTCAGCGGTATTGCTCAAGTAAACACCCCTGCGGCTCAGCTCTCTATACCGCTTGCCACTCACCGCTGCACACCCGCCATACAGTAAATATGCCATTCTCATTCTATCTGCGTTGGACTGGCTGAGAAGTGTTGCTAACAATAACAAACCATTTCTCCCGTTTTCCCAGTGGCGATGCTAGCGGGAGAATTTACCAACCAGAAGTTGAATATAACTTGGGGTGATGAGAACAGCCTGACAGTTGGGTAAGTTAATTGTAGCATCTAATACGATGCATAATATACTTTAATTGCATTACATCAGTTTGCAGTATGATCTTCAGTACAGTATATTCTTACAGTGACCCATGAATAAAGATACTGGTCACTGCCCCTTGCAATTGAAATGGATAAGTCCTGACTCTACGATCATCTCTGTTCATAAATATCAGTTGGTATGACTGCTTCAGCTTCTTCCATTTTGCTTTCTAGAGATGCCAAGTTCACATCGGACCGATCGATGGCCCGGTACATAGTGAGGTCTGCTGGGGACAATAGTTTCTATGGCTCGGATGAACTCTCTGCCTCTGAGGTTTGTTTTTACCCATCAGTCCACAAATATCGCAACCTCAACTCACATGTGGCATTTAACCTCATACAATAAGCTGGCTGTTTCAAAAACACCTAAGACTTGACTATATTTTCTTTTGTAATGAATGTAATAACTGTCCTGATGGTATTTTACCTAGGATCAATTACAAAGGGGTCACATTTCAATATTGGGAAGGTGGGGTCCTGGGTACCCGCCTACTATGCCCTAATGTTCGATGTGTAAAGTAAATCTCTAGGTGGATCACTGGTTGGACTTTGCCAGCTTGCGCTTGAGTTGTGCCAGTAAGAGAGAGGATGCTTTGGCATACCTAAACAGCGTGCTGGCCACAAGCACCTATCTAGTTGGGGAGGATGTCACTCTCGCTGATATGGCCACATGGAGCACTCTCCGTGAGTATAACCAAACACCTGCACTTACCTGTCCGCTTCAATATAGTGGTAACCGGTGAACCGGCATGGCCATATAAACACGTTCGTATATTTGATTGTTTCGTATAACTGCCCACACAACTTTCCTTTCAGTAAATAATACCCAGTGCCCCATGCCCAGTTACCGTACCATAATAAGACTGCACTACTGTAGTTTGTTATTTAACTAGTCTTCTTTCTACAGGCAGTTGCGCCAGCCTCGAGAAATTTGCTAATGTTAGTCGCTATAACAAGCATCTGTCTTCGCTCGCGCCCTTCAAAGCTGTGATGAAAGCGCTGCCTGCTGTACCGAACAAAAAGTCAGAAGCAACCACCAAAGCAAAGGTATTTAAAAGGGTCAAGCTATCGCCAAAAGTGTCTTCACACTTGTTTTCAAATTCTGAAGCCGACCCTGTACGAAAGGGCCCAAACCCAGCTTAAATGGAAGCTTAGATATAGCCCTATCCATTACGCATACTTAGAGCCCTCGATGACACACTTTTCAGACCGTCGACGCTACAGAATTGGCCTCAAGATAGGAAATTAACACGGAGGTGTTGGTCTTTGCCTAGATTTCTTCCTCATGTTTGAAAAATCTCTTGCAGGTGCGTCCTAGACTTTTAGTTAGAAAGTTACTTTATGGTCAGTTCAAACCAGGAACCTTCTTTGTAAGCTCGATCATTCTCCCAGCAAAGCACGAGCTAACATCAAAGGCGACTAGCAAGAGCGTTCTTTTGAATCGTTCTTTGAACACTAAAACCAATAAAGCTTCGGACGGTGTTTCAAAGAGACACCAACAACTGCAAAGAGATCACGATATCGGCCGTGGAGCTATTTCCGGTCAGGTCGCCATATTTTTTTTAGGTGGCGCTGGCAACAGCGATCACCTGAGTAAGCAACAGTGATCACATGATTAGCAACAACAATAGCATGCTGAGCTACGCCATTAGGCGGGAAGAATGATGAGCCCTGAAAGAACGTTCTTTGACCGCTGACTAAGAACGTTCCTGGTTTGAACCAACCATTAGTGACCAATATTCGCTTTTTGGAAGAAGACCACTCGCTACCGATGCAATGAGTGCGGAGTTGACTCCCTTTAAGAATGGGAAACAAACTCTGAAAGTATGTCAACCCTCTACTGTGGCCTAAACCCTTCAAGGAAAATTAAAGTGAAACATTGGCTCGTTGTTTGCCATTAACTTTGGTAGTGTGGGCATGGAAGTTGGTGATATCTGCATTATCTCTTTTTGACCCATTTTGTAAACTTTTCTGTAAACATTTTGATGAGAGTCACACAATCTTATCTGCTGTGATCATAAATACTGCGTTGCAGGTGAAGGATGAAGGCAAGTTTGTTGAGCTGGAAGGAGCGGAGATGGGTAAGGTAGTAGTACGTTTCCCTCCGGAGGCGTCTGGCTATTTGCATATAGGCCACGCCAAAGCCGCCCTGCTCAACCAGTATTATCAGCAGAAGTTTGATGGCAAGCTCATCATGAGATTTGATGACACCAACCCTGCCAAGGAAGATGCAGACTTTGAGAAGGTTTGATTTTTGCTGAAATCATAGCTATTTTGCCCGAATAAAGTTTCGGTACACCGGCTTACCATGTGAGATGGGTAGGTAAAGCCGCGAGATGTATCATCCCGTCATTATTCTCTTTGACAAAATTTACCAATGTACCAATTCAATGCGGTGAACTATATGCACAACAGTGCCATACTTCAAGCTTTGATCTAGTGAATGGGATAGCGGGATAGCTTAAAGGTTGGATGACCAGGCAATTTTTTGGCTGATCAGAATCAGTGTGTCTCCAAAATCTACCTGAGCCCAATAAAAGTTCATACTGCGCAGGCGACGTAGTAAAAAAGATGGTTAAATCTTTGAGTTCTCAAATGAACTTTCATTCAGTTAAAATTTTCCCGCGTAACGTAAATTGTCGCAAAAATCATCACAGCTGGTCCACAGTGTTACATGTGCGCACCTGCGTGATGGATAGCCAAAGTCCATCTTTTACAACTTTGTCACACTTCTGACTACTTGAATCGAAGTATGTGCGCGAAATGGGTCTCAAAAACCGAGAACAAATACCTATGAATTCACTGAGTTAAGCTTAGTCCTAACTGTAGTCTATCTCGCAACCAAAGTGAGTTACACTAACTCGGTGACCGAGTGAATTTACTCACCTCTGTCGGAAACGGTCTTTCACTCTTAGTTTGTGTTCGTTACTAATAGCCAAACAACTGCTCTTATTGCGTAAACAGGCCAGAAGTATGTTTGCAACCTGGTCCTATTCCACGTGGCTGCCTGATGTGTAATCTCTACGGTTTTCTACCAGTTGAGGCCATAGCGTCAACTCTACCCTTAGTACGATCGGTGTAGCAGGTTACGTGCATTCCCTGGCATTCCCGGGCAATATCGGCCAAACGTGGCTCTCTTTACGCTTGTTTTGACAGACCTGGAGCATTGCTGTCACCCTAGACCTATTCTCATCGCTTGTGTACAACGTTAGACATGTGTCAGCGGTGATGAGGTGTTCCAAATATTGGGACGCTCTCTGTAAAGCCAGGTAGAAAATGACCAACTTTGAGTGGCTGGTCATTGACTAGTCATCAAACTCGCAGTATTATGTCATATAAATGGCTGATTAGGCTCCGCCTTTTTTAAAAAAAACCATTTTTCAGAGGGTGCCAATTTTGTCATCTTTAGCACAGATTTAAGAGCACTTCTGCTGTGCCTTTTGCACTGTAACTTGACTCAGGTAGCTTTGGAGACATGCTGATTCTGATCAGCGAAAAAAATTTGCCTCGTCACCCAACCTTTAATAGTAGTGCATTGGGCTTGCAACTTAAAAAAACCTGGCTTCAAATCCCGTCTTGACAGCTCCCTTTGTGAGTATGAACTCCTCTCGCTCTAACCTTAGCTCAAAAGCAGGTCTTACTACAAAGTGAATCATTGAAATGGACCCACATGTGGTGTTCCATGCTAAGCTGTAACTGGTGAAAGAAAACAAGTATCTAACCCGGCAGCTTCATCATTACAGTCAACTATGTACATCAGTCATCAAGTAACTGATCTCGTCTCTTACAGATCATTCTGGAGGACGTAAAGCTGCTTGGTATAGATTATGACATCTTCTCTCACACTTCAAATCATTTTGAGATAATGCTCAATTTCTGTGAGCGCATGCTTAAAGAGGGTACCGCGTTCGTCGACGATACGGATGGTGAACGAATGAAGGAGGAGCGAATGGCTCGTCAAAACTCCACCAATCGTGACAACAGTGAGTTGCTAGCACCGCGTGCAGAAATGCACCCTTTACAGATTGATAAAAAGTGGTGTGTTAGCATATAGCTAACACAGTGATATGAACCTGTGCGTGTAACCTTTGTGGGTTAACATCACAATGGCAGCTAAATATGGGTGCTATGGTAATAGCTGGTAAAGGAAAGTACTGACGGACACTTTTTTATTGGTTTACTCAGACCTTCTAAGCCTGAGGCTTGTTGGAGCGGTCGAAACTAAAACTGATGTTAGGAGCTTATTCTCATATAGTGGTCGCTCAGCATGACAAGGATTTGAACTCGGAATCTTTCTGATTTCGAGCCAAGTGCTCTAGCCATTGGGATCTCCCTTGTACGTGCTGCTTGCTTCAATCTTCAGTATTCCTTCTGCTGATTTCTTGGCCATCATTTTCTTAGCTGTGCTAGTTTTAAATATTCACGCATGCCACACTGCTTTCGTTAATCTGTAGGTGTCGCTAAGAACATGTCCATGTGGGAGGAGATGAAGAAAGGTACTGAGGCCGGGCAGAAGATGTGCGTGCGTGCCAAAATTGATATGAAGAGCGACAATGGTTGCATGCGCGATCCAACCATGTACAGGTGTAAGCCAGAGGTACATCCCCACACTGGTGACAAGTATAAGTAAGTAACTAGTTAGAACAGTAATGATACTCTCTAAGCTAGATAGCCGGTCATCCTTGGTGTAGGGCTGTTTGTGGTGATGTACTGTGCAAGCAGACTAATTGTTGTGTGGTCGGTGAATGGACAGTGAATGGTGAATTGGCCATCAACTCTGTGGGACCGTGTAACCTTGCTTTGCTACTGTGTAGAAGTTGATATCAACCAGCTAAAGAAGTATTGGTTATCTATTCGAGCTGTGGTTACTCGTAGAGTCTCGATATTTTGTCCGTTGAAGCGAGTTGAGCCGTTCTCGATGAAATTCCTTAGTTTAAGCAGCTAAAAGTAATTGGCTTTTGGCATTCTGTGATCACTTCCAGAATTGAGGCTTGATAAAATAAAGGTAATTCTATACACGTTTCCATTATTCACAGGGTGTACCCGACTTATGACTTTGCATGTCCAATAGTGGACTCTATTGAGGGAGTGACTCACGCATTGCGTACTACCGAGTATATGGACCGAGACTTCCAGTATTTCTGGTTTATTGACCGCCTCGGACTGCGTAAGCCCCACATTTGGGCATACAGTCGTCTTAACCTGCAACATACTGTGCTGAGCAAGAGAAAACTCACCTGGTTTGTCAACGAAGGCTACGTCAGTGGCTGGTGAGTGATCAGCCAGGGTGACAAATTTGGATGGTGGCTTGGGTGATACAATCTAGGATTCAACTGTAGCTTCTTGGCATCATATCACATTGTCACCGCTCTCATAGGAGTGGTATCATGATGGGAGTGGCGGCGAGCTTACACAGAGTTTCCTAATGGAGTCGCCCCCAGGGCCCGATGAAACATTTGTTTAGTTGAACTCAGATTGTCCTAACTCTCCAGCGTTCCCTGTCGCCATATTCGCGAAACACATTGGTTGTGCAAGGATGCTTAGACACCAAAATCTTTGTTGTAATAAAAAAGTTTGGTGTGTCTTATAACCAGAGTTGTTATAGGGATGATCCTCGCTTCCCAACAGTACGTGGAGTTATGAGGCGTGGTATGACAGTCGAGGGTTTGAAGCAGTTTATCATTGCTCAGGGTGGCTCTCGAACTGTGGTCACCATGGAATGGGATAAAATCTGGTCCTTCAATAAAAAGGTAAGCATCCATATGACTTCCTCGTTCCATTAGGATAGATTGGGATCACGAGACGTGCACCTCATATCCATTTACCAGCTAATCATATTTCGCTTCTCTGAGCAGTGACCAGTGCAAAGTGTTTTAACTTCTTATTATTGTAACAGTTTGCTACATAGCCCCATGCACCAATATCGAGAGGCTGTTTTTAGTGCTGAATCTACCAAGTAATTGATATATCTTTCAGGTGATTGATCCGATATCTCCTCGGTTCTTTGCTTTGCTCAGAAAGGAGATGGTTCCCGTCTTTGTGGATGGAGCAGAAGAAAGCTCCCAGGTTCAGCCCAAACACCCAAAGGTTGGTCATCCCTGAGAATCTGTTTAGTGTTACCATTCACATCTCTCCGATCTGTCTAATTACGGTATACTTAAAGCGTAAGTGAACTGAAAAACATGGTCTCACAATGTACCCTTGATATCATTTCTTGGAAGATCTTGCTCAAAACCTGCTGCCTCAAATGCCTGATAAGGCATGATACAATACGATGGTGGGGAGAGCTTAGCGATTTCCATCCGTTTCGACCCTATCTAAACTCGGATCCGGCAGTCAAGCTGCTGACTCGCTGTATAGGGTTATATGATCTGAACAGAGAATTATGTTGTTTTTGCTGTTTTAGCAATTTGCCCGAAAATTCACTTAATGTACAATGCATTTATTTACATGTATAATGTAAGCCATCTTTTGTAAATTTTTGGTAAGAATACAAAAAATGAAAAAATAATTAGGAGTCAGCACGGCCGCTGTTTGATCTTGCATAGTAAGGCACTGGGCACTTTTGCTTTATGAAAGGGCGAGCTTCGTCTGCTGGACACACGCCTTTGGAGTTCAGCACGGCGTGCTGAAAGGAACACCTTCAGATTCGGCCGTTTTAAGCAAGCCTAAGTTTACTAACCTGAGAGAGACCATAGAATTAACAGTTGTGATTCTACTGTTTCTTGAGTGAAATTATAGATGTGACTCTTTATTAAACGTTACCAAAGACAGGATTTTTTACTTTAGATTCTAGCTTGATTATGTTCCTTCCAGTTGGCAAACCGCTATAAAGCCGTCTCGGTGGTAAACATTCAAATGAACTTTTATAGAATGAGGACGTGGGTACTAAGGTTGTATACTACTCCAGCAAGGTGTATATTGAGGGAGCTGATGCGGTCACTTTACAACAAGGCGAGGTTGTGACCTTCATCAACTGGGGTAACCTCGTCATCACTTCAGTTGAGAAAGATGCTGATGGAAGTGTGACCAGCCTACGAGCTAAACTCAATCTAGAGAACAAGGTACAATTGGTCAATACAGTGTCTTCTTTCGTATCTTCATCAGTGTCAGGAGTATCCCGAAATTGGCCTACTTAGTTTTTGACTCAGCGTTACCTAGGGTGTGTCATTAAGAGGACTTTCTGCTTGCACCCACATACCCATAGAAAAGGTTACTCTATGGGAGTGCCTCCTTTGTTAAACATCCAAAACCAGCAAGGGTGTCGCTAAAGACTAAGTTCGACCTAAAAGCCTGAATTCGAACCTTGAACTGCCGGTTAATACCCGATATTCCAAATAAAAATCATATCCTCATATTCTCTTCAATGCAATAATATTGGTGATTGTTGTATAGGACTTTAAGAAAACTGTGAAAATAACCTGGCTGGCGGAGCACAGAGATTCACCCCATGTAGCTGTCAAGTGCCTTCACTACGGAGACCTGCTGACCAAACCAGTGCTTGCCCCTGATGATGACTTCAAGGTGAATAAAGATACACTGCTGCCATTTAGTGTGTATCTGTATAACTATTTGAGTACGGCTTAAACATTGACTTAAAGAAACTAGCAATAAATGATGGTGATCTCTTTTGTCATGTGCTATGCATGCCTCACGGAGCTGTCCTTGCATGCAAGTTTATGTTACTGGTGTTAAGTATGCCTCGACACCCCTCACTATAGTATTTTTTTTTTTCAATTTAATTCTTTTGAACTATAAACTGAAGACCTTTGACTCGGGGGTGCAATTTGATGATAATTTCTCAATCGCGGTGCATTTTGTCAAAAGACATTACATAGTGAACCAGTTCCTTGTGACTGCCGTACCCAACTGCCCCTTTTGTCTTGCTACGGGGCCATATACACGTATGGCATTCAAGTCTCCAGGATGATCAGTAGTATGTTGAATACTATTGAATGGTATGTTTGCAGGACTACATCAATCATGACAGTTATACCTCATACGAGATGCTTGGTGAGCCAGGATTGGCTGAGCTGAAGAAGGGAGATATTATCCAACTACAGAGGAGAGGGTATTATATCTGTGATGAACCTGCTGGCCCGGTCTGTCTGCACTCTGGTGTCGGTGAGTATTCCTACATATATGGGCGGGCAAAGCCTCATATATATAAAGGTCAGGTCTGAGTGGAATGTCCTTTTATTCACAGGCTCCCCGTGCGTTCTGATCAATATCCCGGACGGACATCAGAAAGAGATGCCAACCGCTGGCAAAAAAGGCGCAGCCAAGGCAGAAACAACAGGCCGCAGCAAGAGGCAAAGTAAACAGGATACAACTGCTGCCGAGAAGCCAGCAACTAGCAATGCTGCTGAGATTCATGTTAAAATAGGAGCTGCCGGAGACAGAGTGCGACAACTTAAAGCTAACAAAGCTGCTAAGGTATTCCATACTCTCATCATTCTGCAGGGTGTGGCAAGGTTACAGTAAGCCTCATACAAGGAGTGTCCAATTCCTCAATGTAGTATTTAGACATTGCTTAGCAACCACTGGTACAAGCTGGCTCGCTACAAGCCGCTTCCCCCACATGACCATTATGGGCTATGGAAACAGCCATTACTTTTTACCTAGCAACTACTGACTATTCACAGAATCTGTTTTGTCGATGGTGGATAGGTTTTAACCAGAGCAATTTGTTTCCGTAGGCTGATATTGATGCAGCAGTGAAGGCGCTGCTCTCACTGAAAACTGATTATAAGTCAGCTACAGGACAGGACTGGAAACCTGGCTGCACTCCTCCTGCTGCTGCTCCTGCTACTCCAGCCGCTGCCCCTGCTGCTTCAGCCGCTGCTGGATCGGATGCTGCCGCTCTGAATGATAAGATAGTGAAGGCTGGAAATGATGTGAGGAAACTCAAATCAGAGAAAGCGGCAAAGGTGAGTTATTGGGTAGTCCTGTGTTGATGCCTCAGGGCTGCAACCAATCTGTGCTGGCACAAACCTTTCGCAGCCCACTTCGCGTCCAATCCGGCTTAGGTTGGTCGGCATCAGTTCCCCTAAAAGAGAAAATTTGGTGTAAATATTGTATCCGATCTGCCACGGACAATGATTCGGACATCCAACAAATTTGATTGCCACACTTTCTTTTAATATAGACTGTGATTTTTAAGTTATCAAGTGAACTGAATACACAAACTAGGCCTTTGAGGTTTGTTTTCATAGGCTGATATTGATGCAGCAGTGAAGGTGCTGCTCTCACTGAAAACTGATTATAAGTCAGCTACAGGACAGGACTGGAAACCTGGCTGCACTCCTCCTGCTGCCGCTGCTCCTGCTGCTCCAGCCGCTGCTGTATCTGATGCTGCCGCTCTGAATGATAAGATAGTGAAGGCTGGAAATGATGTGAGGAAACTCAAATCAGAGAAAGCGGCAAAGGTGAGTTGAATGGATAGCCCTGTGCTAATGCACAAGAAGTGCAACAAATCTGTGCTGTGATTGTTAAGTTAGTAAGTGAATTGACTACTCATACTAGGCCTTTGAGGTTTGCTTCCATAGGCTGATATCGAACGAGGGTCTTTCTAATGACTAATTTTCCCCCAATATCATGTACAATTTAAATTCCACACTATCTGTGAAGGGTTATGATGATTCTTGAATGAACCGAAAAGGTGTTCTAAGCTTTTGAGGTTTGTTTTCGTAGGCTGAGATTGATGCAGCAGTGAAGGTGCTGCTCTCACTGAAAACTGATTATAAGTCAGCTACAGGACAGGACTGGAAGCCTGGCTGCACTCCTCCTGCTGCTGCTCCTGCTGCTCCAGCCGCTGCCTCTGCTGCTCCAGCCGCTGTTGGATTTGATGCTGCCGCTCTGAATGATAGAATAGTGAAGGCTGGAAATGATGAGAGGAAACTCAAATCAGAGAAAGCGGCAAAGGTGAGTTAATAGGACAGTTTCATGCTAAAACACCAGGGTTGTAACCAATATGGCTTGGTATAAGCACCAACTTACCACGGTGCAATACCTGGGTTTTCTACGCTTATCCCAAGTTGCAAACTTGAGAGACAGCGTACTACCGCTTACTGGAACACTGTGAAGTACCTTGAAGCTCTACACTGTTTGACGGGTCTGCGCACCAAGCACTGGCTTTTGTGTAGAAAAAGGCAAAAGTGGCGGGAGGGTAAGAAATGGCTTGCCTACACCTAGACTTTGCGTATATGGCTTAGACACCACAAAGGCTTAAAGGTACAGTGAAACTTGGATAACTCAGACTGCAGGGGACCACAAAAAAAAAAGAAGTTACAGTATGCGGAAAACGCACCTCTAATCTGCTGAAAAAGGTGGCCCACTCCTGAACTAAGGCAGTATATTAAAGGGATAATTGCAAGTACCCGTCCAAAGTTGGCGCATTACTACGTAATGATATTACTCCCTTCGCTGTCCCGATCGGTGTACCCTCGTACTGTGCACCATCATTCAAATGAAAAGCGCTCTTTGTGAATTAAATACATCAAAAACAAATGATTAAGGAATGAATGGGGTTTATATCTGTTTATCGAAGACATAGCCACCTTTAGAAGGACAAAACAGAAATTGCCAAATGCATTTCGGTGATAAATAAACCGGAAACGGCCCAGGGCCATTATGAACACTAGTCACTAGTGCAGTGATAAAAATGTTAGTCTTGGTCGTATTAGGTTTTTACATCTTCAGTCATAGATATTCGAAGTTCAGACCTAGAAGTTAAAAAGAATTGACCCTTCTGTGGTTTGTAGCTAAAGATCTGGGGAATGCATATAGCTTAGAAATCTGGACTGAAGATGAAGCTATTGCAACAGTACTGCGAACTTAGAGAATCGCACTTGTTTATGAGTGGCTAAGCAATCCACGTACTTCCGTTTTTAGCATATTTCAGTGATTCGAAAAGCTGCCAACTTAAATAAGCGTCATATGTCTCGCAAAAGTACTGAAATGTGTGGTAAATATAATGAAAAGTATTTCTGTTAAAAAGATTTTAATGGGAGGGAATATCAACAAAGATATTGACAAAATAACAAATGCTCCCATTCACTAACAATGGGAGGCAGAGCCACGACTCCCGTCACGCCAAATTTTTCCATTGCTGGCGTGTAGGCGGGGCCAATGTCACATGGGACATCTTGCTCTTCATTTCAAGCGGTGAAAGCATGGTTGTGGCATACCTACACTGAGAAGTTGGTGTATGACCAAGGGATGGTGATTCAACTAGGCGGATGCAATTACCCCTTTAAACTGTCATAGGGGCTTTGATTACTACTAAAGGTTAACTAGTTTTTTGTGCAAGAGATGGAATAGAATCAGAAACCTTATTATGGGGATTGTCATACTTGCAATGATACAATGTAGGCTGTCTATAGAAACGTGCTTATTTGTGAGTGTCTTTTCTTTGTCAAAGTGCTAACAATTCCTGAGAATGTAAGGGGTGACCACATCCAATTTCTGTACCTTTCCCGTAAAATCCGTAAGTGAAACTGTCCCATTTTGATGGGGTAAAAACTCAATCGGGCCATCAACTTTGTAACTGCAAACGGTTTTCTACCCCATATAATCATGTGAATGCTGAACAGACGGGGGTTTCCTCCTTTTGCTAGAGCTTTCCCAAGCTAGAACCAATTGGGGGCAAGCTGTGACATCATCACTAACTGCTAATTCCTGGGATTCCTACTCCGGCATTCAGCAGTTGCTGGTCAGAATCGCGATGGTGTGGTTGTGCTTTTGCATGCAAGGGGAAAGTTCGACAATACGGCGCTATTTCTTTAAGCTGCCCAAAGTGTGCTAGCCAAAGCTTTGGCGAGCGAGCGCCTTAATCTAAAACCTCATTGTAAGAGACTGCAAAGGGAGACTGCATTATAGCACAAACGCGGATTGTATGAAGCCGAGATCAAACGATTTTGATGATCAATGCTACAGCTTAGGAAAACATAAGCTAGATTCTGGTGCAATGAAGTTCAAGGCAAAGACAGCGAGCCTAACAGGTGAGAAGTTAAAATTTATTCTTCACGTGCTATGTGTTGGGGTATATTAAGATGAGAAAGTGATCTGAACCAGTTTAGTGGGTTGATTACCATTGTTTACTTCTCTAGATGAACAAGTCATACTCCAGCGGAACAGCAGCCGCACTACGAACACTACTATACGTGATCACAGAGAAGAAATTAGACATGCAGCCTCATCCGCATACACCAATACAATAGCTAATCACTGGTCTCCGGATTGATATCGTTAAGATGCCAAAACTGATATTTTACCAGAATGACTATACGACTATAGCATTAGCCAGTGCCCCTCTGTCCATGCACAACCAGCTCAGGAGTATTCTAATGGATATTACTTTCAATGGATTATTATGCATTAGGATAACTCTGGGTTGGTTGAGCATGGGGTCCCCTTTCTTTCCCTGGGTTTACAAAATTTTGCTCGGAATGGATGGAATGAATTAACCAGATGCTCCACACATCACAAGTAGTACCAGAAACGCCTACTAGCTTCGGCTTATATGACTGACAGGAGTGTTCTGATTGGAATGGAAGGAATTCGCTGAATGCATTCTCAAGAAAGCTCACCACACGCTACGAATAATAGCTGCACCAGGTACTAACTAGTGACAGCGTATACATAATACTGAGTGGAATGGGTAGATTCACTGCACCAACAACACCACAACGAGCCACATCTGAATTCTTGAGAACACAATTACAAACTGCATCGACTAATGGTATCGTTGTATGGACAGCGATCACTGATGGTCGATCGTAATAATACTGGCAAATATAGCTTTTTATCCTCTCTGTCCGCACAACCAGCTCAGGATTACTCTAATAGATATATATGCTCTATGGATTATTATGCATTAGGACAATCCTGGGCTAGTTGTGCAGACTCACCCCCTCCCTCTGGGTAAGATTAAAGAGGGGATCCTACTGTATATGTGTATTTTTATACATTTCTTAAAAATATAACATTTGGCGGAGCCAATCCATGTATCTCGTAATCCATGGAGGTACTGTTCCTATAACTCTATGCCAGCACTGGTCTGTGATAAATTTTACATCAATGTCATATATATGATGCAATACAGTATGGGGCAGTACAAATATGCGTGCTACTTATTTGCTAAGCGAAGATTGCGTCAAAAACGACATTGATTAGAAACAAAATAGAATTAAAAAGTGATTATTCCGAATTAAGTCATCTGGTGTTTTTCCTACTGTAGAGGCCTAAACCAGTTTGCGTTATGGGTGCAGTTTTCTCAAAAGTTTGGGACCCTGCAACTAAATGTGGGCCAGATGGGTCTGTATGACTTGCCAACAATTGCAATTGACCAAATCATAAAGAGCCATTTCCTGTGTGATATGCATCTTTTTGTCAAGTCTCTGGGCCCGGTCCCACTATACTTGCATCTCTCCATAACCCAGTTGTCATCTAGAAATGTGTGCGCCGGACTGTCCCTTTGCCTGTTTGCACAGACAGGGTGTCATGAAGTAGTTAATTTTATAGCAAAATGTGATTCACTAAGCATATTCCCGAAACCTCTATGATGGGGCGGTTAGTTTATTAATTAGGCTGCGAAGAGGGGGATTTTGAGAACACAGCGTCATGAATTAGCGTATGTTTTCACTGTGGTTGATTCAACTCAATTCAAATGTCGGGGTATCTTTCACGGTGGTAGTGGTTCCATGTAGAGTTATCTTCACATGTAACACTTGCTTCACAAATTATGAAACATTGACTAGGATAAACAGATGATGAATGGGCAGATCCCATAGAGTTATCCTCCCCTAGGATAGCTATAGCAGCCCCTGTGACAATAATGGGCAATGGACTGACCAGCAATCCAATCAGAGTGGTGATAGCCTATTTTGAATAAGAAATATTTGGTCATGCAAGGCTGAGCTTGATTGAATGCAGCTGGGCATGTAGTAAAGAGTTGATAGGCGGTAGTGAGCCTATGTGAGATAGGGGCCTACACTTTTTGATTCCCCAGCTAACATAACAACATAACAACTACACAGATTTTCCTGAAAGCCTGTGGTTTTTAATGGTTGTATGGTTTTTATAGTGATTACATCAACTCCTAACTGGGTTCATTCATCTCTATGATTAAAGTGTTAGCTTCAAACCAGCTATAAGTCTACTCTCATTTTTGCATCATCATTGTTAATCCAAATCCTATCTCGCAGGGAATACACTCACTGATGCAATCACTGTTATGCCATGTGGAACAAATTAGCCAATCAACTGCTGAGATTTTACATTTCCTTTCTAGTCATAGGCTTGATATTATCTCACCCCAGCAGAAAGTTGGCAACAGTGTGGCAATCTATATAAATTAATAAGAGCTGTTGGGCTGGCTCGTGGCTAGGTCCAGGGTGTGTGGCAAGTATTTGGGCGCCTTATCTCATTGGAAGTCTTTCAGGTAGTTACATCAGGCAATGTTTCACTGTATTCTCCTTCTATCTGATGTAATCTGTATGCAAATAGTGCAACCAGAATTTAGCTTACCTAGGCCATTCATTCATCAATATTGACACTATACTTCTTACTACTTAGTTAACACAAAGTCAGTGACAAATTCACGGGGATTTTATTGCCGTGTCTTGCATCAGCAATTTCTATCCTTTTATACCACCCCTCCCTCACTTCCTGCCATTATTATAGCATTGCGACCTGTAACAGTAGGATTACTAGTTGTATTTTGTAGTAGGTCAAATACTTTGTGTAATAGATTGGCCATTTACTTATTTAAGACCCTAGGCAAGCGTGGTACTCAGTGTGTATCACGCAAACTGCTGTTGAGATTGTTTCTTCCGTGTACGTTTGTTTGGAAACTTAGCGGCCTAACTTTGTTCACTCTCTCTTGCCTTGCTGCATGAAGGCTGTCCACATCTGATGATCAGCTCAGGATACCGAGAAAACCTACCGCTATCAGTCTCTGGTTCGAGTCTCACTCCGCTAATGTTTACAGGCAGATATTGACGCTGCAGTGAAGGTCTTGTTGAGCTTAAAGGCAGATTATAAATCCTCGACGGGCAAGGACTGGAAACCGGACATGGTGCCACCTGCTTCCAATGGACAAGGCGCCGCTGACCAAATCAATGCCAAAATTACCGAGCAGGGAAACAAAGTCAGACAGCTGAAGAGTGGTAAAGCCACTGCGGTGAGTTACACATATACATCAGCCATAATGACACACCGGGTTCTATGCTGTTTTAGATAAGCATTGAATTATTAGATTATTTTACTCCTCCTAAAATAGAACATGTAGACTCGGTGTGTAGGCTAAAAACGCCAAAAGTCTCCCAAGATTTACGACAGGACAACAAATGGCCAATGAACACCTCAGGATGTCTGCAGTGATCTATACTCGGATGTTGTGGCACGTCTCGCTTCATTGCTACAACCCAGCTTTCACCGTGAAAGTGTTCTTTTCAACATAAGCAACGTATGTCAAATGTTACAACATAGGCCTGCATGAGCTCAAGAGTATAAGCAGTATGGTTGTCACTCTGGCAAAGCAATATAAATAAAATCAACATAAAATCCATGGCTCTGCAACACGCACAAAGCTTTTAAAAAGGCTTACTGCTGGTTCTCGACTTACCGTAGGCGT
>Ga0224511_10000646_pt1 | contig 17697 bp, 12 predicted proteins | sample SF_May12_sed_USG_2_FD_169988 | JGI IMG/M metagenome (GOLD analysis project Ga0224511, IMG submission 169988) | Sediment microbial communities from San Francisco Bay, California, United States - SF_May12_sed_USGS_8_1 | ecosystem: Environmental > Aquatic > Marine > Sediment | place: USA...
TTACATAATAGCAATGCCTGCCTTTCAAGTTTTTGCTATAAAATCTCCTCATATCTGATCTATAGTTGGTTAGTAACCTCAGTAGGGGGTGTGCTTAGCTCGAACACTATTGCTAGTACAGGAAATGGTAATATGCCAGCAGCGACCTCTGCTCAATCTATTTCTTCATAGTGCATGTTATGGCTTGGATACAAGGAACTTGTGCAAACCAGTTGCCGCAGCGGATCTTGGCCTATGTTGACATAGCTTATTGATTGTCAGATAAGAGTTATGAATGTTTTTTACTTTACACAAATAGCTGGTCAGTCTCGGCTGAAGTTTTTGCCTATACTCTTGGTTCAGTGTTGTGGTGAGACAGGGAATTGTTACTTGCTACCGGAACTTTTTGCATGAGGTCAAACTTTGCACTTTCCGGTTGAATTGTCTTCACTTATGAGCGTCAACCGGCACTCAGTCCGGTGGTGTGTTTGAATTGTGGATCCTTGTTATGTCCTGGTAGTGTCAGACACTAACCACCCATATACAGACCTAGCTTAATTCTCCCGGATGCGAACTACTCCATGAGAAAAGTGACATTTGCGTGACATAGAAATGACGTCAGTCATGCGAGAGAAACAAAACAATAAGATATGTTGATATCCTCTCCTAGCTGTAGGATTACAGAGGTGTCGGGGAATTAGTTCGTTGAGCGCCCCATTCTTTATTCATTAACAATGATATCAGCCTCATTCAGAGAGGATGCTGGTATCATGGTCTTTTGTTAGTTCCGGCACTGCGTTATCCTGCTCAAATAAACTCTGCAATTACCTCTGCATAAAATCAACCGCTTAATCAATCAATATGTGTAGACAACTCCGAATTACTGCAACTTCAAATTTTTGTAGGCTTTAAAATTTTGTAAGTTCCAGAGTTATTGTTTTGTATCTAAATTACCATTTTTTGTGCAAAAGCCTCCAATGACGCGCAGGCTCTTCTACAGTCTGTCTCTATTGCTATTTTGATAGAACAGCTTAGTACATTCGATAGATTAACTGCCTAATTAGATCAATCAGGAGAAATCTGCCGAAGACCGGTTTCCCATGTCGTTCCCCTCTATGCTTATTTACCCTCCAATGTCCTCTTCATCTCTGCGCTGGTCGATTCACTCTTGAAATGGTTCACCATCACATTTTTATCTTCTTTTGGTCGCCTACCATTCTACTCTTCGGTTTGTAACAGTCTGTAACATGCCGGAATGCATGTCCAGTCCATCAATGCATAAAGCATCATTTCTACGTGGTACGGAGCTCCTTGCAGCAGTTTCTCTATTCTTGATCTCTGTCAGGTTTTATCGCAGAAAAGATCTTTCTTTGTTTTCAAATCTCCCATTAGTCTGTATCATCTTAAGCTAAGAGTCCGAAGCATAAATTATCTATAGGATAACTCTATGGTCAGAACACTACACCTACAGCAAGGAAGTCTAGCTTCTCTAAGAGGATGAGTGTCACTTGAGACCACATATATCAGCTATAGGCGACACTTGTACTGCGTACGGCATACACCTACTACGTACTGTGTATTTATGCCATGTTGCGAGCCTTGCAGTCTTATGTTCTTGCATCTTTTCGTGCTCGGCTACTTTGGACTTTGTAGACCTGACTTCTCGTCATTGTTCTAGGGAGAATTGGTGGCTATAGTGCATTCGGCTCTGAATCAGGTGACCCGGGCTCGATACCAAGTCGGTTATGGCCACTTTGCGCTTTCTCCCTTGTCAGATTCGAATCCCGACGTTCAATCAAGGAGGAGGTCCACCCATAGAGTACCAACTGTATGGGGCAAAGCAAGCACTATCCTGAAAACAAGCCATTGACTCAATGATGCTATTCATGTAAAATACGATGATCTCAACTTATCTTCTGTATGTATACTGAATGGCACCCACTCTGACTGACACGTCTATACAATTCTTCTCTATCTCTTCTCTCCTATTCCATCCCTAACTTTCTAATCAACATATTTTCTTTGCCACTGTCACAGGAAACGTGCAGCTTCTCTGCATCTCATCAACATATCAGCATGTTCTCTTAGGGGCGTCATGTCTAATACACCAGGGAATTGGGCAGTAACGGGCCGTGATTGTTAATGATGTGATGCGCATGCGTGGCCGCACGTACCAGCTGCTATCTAGAGACGTGGGTTTAGCCAACCAAGGCGTGCCCGGACGTCTGTGGCTATATACCTACCAAAAACAACATCTACTCTTGAAAACATGACAAGTTCTATTTATATTTATATTCCGCAGACATGACTAGCGTATACGTTCGATTAGCTCTTTTATGTTAGTGGTAAGCTCTTTTTATAGGTTGCAGCACAGGTGTCTCTGCGTAAATGCTGGAACTACTCAATTTGAAAGAATCCAATCTGAGAGAAACTCCCAATTTAAGGGACAATGAAATCTGGTGCCTTTAAAACCTTTGAATGAAGAATTCAAGCAATTTAAGTTAGATAGAAAAAATAAAACAAAAGTGTTATTCTCGGGACATCTTTTGAAGACCAGTATAGTGCAGAAGTTGATCACTGTTAATAATAGGGAATATATGCACAAATTTGTATACAATATGCGCATTGATTTTTTAGTTTGGCCGATATCCCCTCCATATTGCTTATACTCTACCAGAGGAGTCTGGGTCAGTGATAATTCAGATGCTGCTGGAAACAAACCCTGAGGACATTGAGTGCACACCGGACAAGGTTTGTTCATAACCCAATCTACGATATTAATAAATTAATGTTTTCATATTTAACTGTAGATATTTTAATTATTTGATTTACATTTCCACATGTTCTTTATGACTCTCTTTCTGTCGAGACTCCGGGCCTTTCTCTGCTAAACGTGCCTTATTCTATAATCCTGTTTTCATATGAAAGTGTGTCCGCCTGATCGCCCATGTGACAGCAATTAAACCGCAGATCAACCTGTTGAGGCAAAATCTAACGCACTTTAATCATAGCTGGAATAGTTTTACATATGAACTTATTTCACTGAACCACATCTTCAGGCCCTTGCTTGTGATCGAAACTTGCTTCAAACTCAGACAGCGTCATAATCTATCCCCATCTTCTACGTTCCAATCAAAGCTCCACAAACTACTTTTCTCTAGTAGTTGTGCTGATTATATTGCTGATTGAATCACTTGTATTCAGTACAAAGTCCTAAATGATCAGATTATCTGTTGGCTTCGAATAATCCTCACAACCTAACCACTGCCATGGCGGCCCGACCCATGCATGATACAAGGTATGTTGAGAATGTGCGCTTAAAGCTATGACATAAAGCCGCATCACTACGCAAAGCAAAAACCTATATGCACTGGTATGACGCAGTTAGATATGTAATCATCTTATACGAAGTCTTATCTACAGCGATCTACACTCCATGCAGTCTATAGACAATTTGTAAGTTTAGTTATACGCATGACCACCCTCATGCACCTTGGAACGTAAAAATCTGTGGGAGAAAGCAGAAATTCTCCTAATGATGCACCCTGGGAAATGCCGAGTCAAAAACTCAGTAGGCCAATTCCTGCATTCCCGTGACAATGGCCAGGATACGGAAGAAGGTAGATTTGGATTGTCTGTTTAATTCTAGCTCCAAAAAAGCAAGCCCCACTACGAAGTGTAGGGTTTGACCCCATCATGCTCCATATTGGTAAAAAAAACAAATATCTAACCCGACAGCTTCACCATTACAGTGAGGACGTCACGCGAGAGAAGACTACATGTATGATTTCCGGAGTGTGACAGTCGAGACCAAAATGAATCAATTAGTGTGATCCGCGACAGTATAATTGATATTCATATTCGATAGAAACCTAACCGGATTCTATAGCATCGTTTGAAGTCGCATAATTCACAAGTGGTTGGTTATGAGCACTTTTAGTTTTCGCACTTGCGGTGTATGAATGGAGAGTCCGGTAGCCATCTTCCACAAAAATTGGCGAGTTGGTTTGATAATATTTCTCCCGGATGAATAGTTTTATCACATTCGGGATGTTTACCCTTCATGCTTGTAGCTAACATCCTTGGGCAATGATTCTTCATTCTAAGAAATTCAAATCATAAAAATGCTCATCAGAATTCTCTTTTTTCGCTTTCACTTAATTTAAATATAGGCAAGATAAAGGGGAGGTGCCTTGGCTGCATGGTACTGTAGGTCCCAGGTTCAAGAGAGCTTGTGTGCTGTTTATCCAGTAGGGAATGAGTATCCGACTCTCCTCTGAGCTGGGGGAGGGGAAAGCGGTGAGTGGGAGGAATGACACCCCACCTCAATTAAACCGCTGCCGGTAAAAGTTGACTCTCTGACAGCCACCTCGCCCCCAGCTATTCGCTAAGGGACAACCCAAGCAAAGTAGTATAAAATTCAATAGAGCGACCATTTTGGTTCAAAGTGTTCATTAAATGATGAGATCACTGCTTCATTTAAACATCTCTTGCATTGAGAGGTGTGAATAGGAAATAACTCAAAGACAATACGAACTCCCAGGACCTAATAATACATTATCACCAAATTAAGGAAACGCACAGTGAGCAGGATCCACCCAGGAGATAAGCTCCGTATTTATCTCCAAGCTGGCCCCAGTTAAATAGATAATAGTTACTAAATCTCATCAGACTTCTGTCCCGCATCGTTTGACATTCCTATTATGCCATAATTACCATCTGTTTCGATACGATACCCGAGAGTTGTGCCTATGGTCCAGACGGACACAGATACTATCTGACCAACTCAGTATCCTCATCATACTCTCGCCGCGACCCCTAAGCGAAATGATACCTTAGTGCAGTGTGCACTGAGCTTAGAATTTAGGGAGAAGCAGTTACTTGGTGGGTAGCATGTTTGGCATTAGATCAGATTACTCTATGTCAATTTATGCTTACTCCCTCGTTGGATTCGGATCGTCTCCATAAAGTACCTATGGGCAATCTATGAGCCATCTGGAGAACAAGCGATTGACTTAGTGGCACTATCCGTGTGAAACAAGATGATCTTATTGAGGAAGCAATCAAGTATTTGTGACTCCAAGAATCCCATGATAGCTTTATAGCCTTGACCTTTTCCTTGTCATTTCTATTACGTAGCATGTAACAGCCATTGCATTCCGGTCGTTTCCGTTCATTAAATGTATTCACTATGTTGTATGCTGTCTAGTAGCTGGCCAATACAATTATACTCCTCATTCTAATTGTGATTGATGGATCATGAAGGCACCTCTACTTGCCATTCCATTCTTACTATAGTGATGGATTATTTTTAAAACCATCTGCCTCGTGCAGAAAATCTGTACGCAAATACGCGAATATCATTAGTTTTATGCGTACAGCTGCTTGACGCACTTACAGATTTCATTAGTACCAAGCGAACCGGTGGCTTCGTGCATGGGTAGCACATTCGGTTTTCATCCAGGTGACCCGGGTTCAATTTCCAGTTTGCGCGTCTCTCTCGTTGGATTCGGATTGTGACGTTAAGTTATGGAGAAGAAACACCCATACAAAGCCAATAAAATATCAACTCTATGGAACAAACCATGGACACCTGAAAACATACTGTTGGTATAGTGATGTTATCTATGTAAAACAAGATGATCTTACCTTACCTTAAAATGACACTGAAATAATAATATTTTGAATAGAGATTATCTTAAATTGGAATTGCTAAATAGATGAAATTTTATATCTTGACTTAGGAGGTTTGCTAACAGTGTTTTTAAAATTGTGTGTTCGAACTTATCTGAATGTGAAATGACTCCCTCTGTCGGTGTCCCATCTCTATAAGGTATGAATAGCTGTATGTATGGACACCTGTTCAGTGTGTTACTATGATACATCAAGGTAATGCCATCATTTATCATACTGGTATGTTAAACCATCTGTCTATCAGCTGTCTATAGCAGAGATCACTGAAAAGGTTTCTACTCAACTCTTACAAGCTCTTAGCCGCTATGGTATATTTACCTTTTAGTTTCGAAGCGGACTGGATACTTCCCAAGGAATTAAGCCTGAATTATGCCTGAATTGATTTTAAGTGGGAAGAGTTACACAAGAATCAGCCTCACTAGCTAACTAGGGATGGCCTTGATCAAATGACAAGACATAGGTCAAGGCAGTTGAAGGTCAATGTCTTGGGAGGAGGGTTAGGGGTCAGTCAACCTGAGCTCTATTTACACATCACCCAAGAAAAACCTATGGTATATAAGCCCAGTTCGACATCATCGACTGTGAGTACTCTGAATACAATGAATTGTGAGGCTCATCAGTAGTCCAGAATCACAACTCAATGGATAGTATACCGTACCAGCCGAAGGTTGTTCCTTAACAAATAACAAATCGCCATGGGGGGGGTGGCTGTGAGAGAACCAACTTGTATCAGTAACAATGGGGTGCTTCTCCTCTATCTCATGGCCTATACCTTTCCCCGCTTCTGAAAGGAACCGGGTTCCCATTCTCTGCTGGGCAAACGGAGAAAGAATTTCTGAAAAATTCCGCACACAAGCTACATGAATCTGGGGCGAGCGCTCCAACCACCCAGCCACAGTGCCTCTCTATACCAGATAAAGTCTAGCAAAAGATAGTTAACTTAATAACCCGAGGCTATTATATGCTAGAAACTGGTGAGTTGGAAAATGAATGCACTTCGCTTCAGTCTTTTCCTCATCACAGCTCACCCCAGGGCAGTGCGCAGTGCACACGCAGTCCACCCTTGCTATGTTATGTGGTGATGGGAAAGGGGTGTTGCCAGAATAATCAGGTTTTACTAGTCACATAGTAGCCGCTGAAGGTTTGTGTAAAGATATTTCACAAGTCCGACTGGCCCAGGGTAGTTTGTAATGCTTTTACATTGTCTAACATCACCCGCAGTCATAGTACTTAACGTTTGCAGTAATCACATCACAACAAACTGTAATCATCCACCTTCAAATGGTAAGCTTTTCTTCACTTCTCATAATAGGGAGGATATTTCACACCCAACAAGCAGGCCTCATTGATTATGGCCGTACCCCCAGGAACCCCTTATGACACCTGAGTGGACCATCCCACAGATAAGCATCTCGGTCACAGTGATTTATTAAAAAGTGATGTATGTACTCTCCGAACTATCTGTTCACCATGGTGATTGATTAGTGAACCATTGGTTCAATAAAATCGGAACAGAGTGCCCTGGCTTATACAGACAGATATTAAACGCATCCTTTAACTCACAGTCTGGTTTTCCAGTGACAGTTGCAGTTTATGTCCCGTTAATAGGGTGTCCAAGAAGACTGCTTGTCTATATTTCTTTATTTTTAATGCAAACACACATGCACGCACACTCCCAGTCACAGCCATCTTTGTGCCATTCTCTTATATGATATTTGCAGTTTCTACATCCCAGGTTATACCATAACGATACTATAATGTCAAACTTCACTCCTTACATCTAATTCCATTAAGCCTACTGGGAAACACTGCATTCAATGGATCAACACACCCTATGCTGATGTTTGCATACTCCTGACAGTGACCAGGATACAGCAAAAGGGGTATGAAAGATAGCATAAGCCAAGCTATGTTCATACCCATCCTAGGCCATGCTACATCCATGCCCATCCTAAGCTATGCTGTATTTGAACCCATCCTAGGCCATGCTACATTCATGTACCTCCCAGACCATGCTTCATCCATACGCATGATAGGCCATGCTCATCCATATGCACCATAGGCTGTGCTGTATGCATACCCTTTGTAATATGCGTGCCACACCTATACCCACCATAGACCTCTTATACCTATCATAGGCCATGCTGTGCCCATCCGCACCATAGGCCATATTACGTTCATAACCATCATAAGCCATACTACTCAAACGTCATGCTACAGTTGCAGCCTGTGGTCTTCTGCCCTGTGTCCTGACTCTGATATGTCCGGAGTAGTACAAAAGTAGCTGTCATTCGCTCAGTATTTCCCCAGGATGCATCATTGGGAGATATTCTGCCCATATCAATATACCCAATATAGATCGAGAGGGTTACTCTACGAGTTGGGTTTATTATGTGCATTCGCGTCATCGAATTTCCCCGGTTTTAGACGCAAACTCAGTTCCAATGCTCGAAAATGCGCCCGAAAAACTCGTTTTCACAAACCATGTACCTTGTCTACATCTGAAAGTGAATTCGATCATGCGAACAGAATTCTGCGCCTGAAAAGTAGGTGTGTTATAGTTTGTACAGTGTCAACGTTATCAAAATGTCAAGGCTAGCTATCCATCGCCTATTACGGTCGCTTCACGAGTCGCTCCGTTGTTATGAAACAGGCCATGAACAGACTGCACAACCTTTCTGTCCTTAGGCAAGCAAGACAGTGAGAGAGGACAACTCCAGTGCGCCCGAAACTTGTCGCGTTTCTTAGCTGCGCCTATGTTTTCGCGTGATGGCGTCTAAAAAATTTTTATCTGCATGCGTCTGACCGAAATCATGCGAATACATCTATTGCTGTCCAAAACCCACCAATATACTTCACTACCTCTGGTGATACGAACAAACTTAGCCGAGACTATACATTCCAGCCAAGTTTTTCCAGCCAGTTGTTTTGTTGACATACAGTTTGTCTCTGATTGGCTTATGCGTGGTATGCGGATAATCATACCATACACCCTCCGCACTGCGTAATAATGTTAACCAACATTCCACTCCTCGTACGTAACAACTGCTAATAATATTGTAAATGAAAGCGAAAGTAGATTGATTCTTTATGACCATTATTAGTTTTGATAAAAACATCGTCTCTCAATGAAAGAAATCTCTGCGCAGCTGTTCTAGGTATTTTATAACTAAAAATTTATTTAGATAAGACGCTTTGGTCTATAAACTATAAAACCCTTTCGCATGTGTGTAGCTGTCCACCACTATATGTAAACCTACTGATGGTCTATGGTAGACAGGAAGGCTCACAATATAGCTCAGTGGTATAGCATTGCAATGGCCAGAAGCTGGATTTTAATCCCCGTCATAGTGAGCACCTTGTGAGTATGAGCTCCTCATTTTACTCTTAGCTCAAAACCCTCACTATGAGTTGGGCTTTGATGCGGACCTATTAGTGATGCTCCGTGCTAAGCTTTAACTGATAAAAAAGCGTAGTATTTAACCCGGCAGCTTCACGTAACGGTAGAGAGGTTATAAGAGTAAAAAAGTGGACAGGAGAGAAAACTCTTGGCCCTCTAATAGCCACTTAATTCCCCCCACTCGGTCATTGGCTAAGGGACAACTTTAAAAAAAAAATACCAAAGTATAAAAATATTTGTGCAAAGAGTATAGCTTCTCTCGTTTTTCGAGTCACTACATCATAACAAAAAGTCACATATCAGGCTCTGTAGTCTGTTTAGTTATGCATGCACTCTTTGACTGTGACCTAAAGTTCTATCTTCTACTAACACCGCACCAGCACCACAACCACTCACATCATTAGCACAATGAATAGAAGAACAAAACTTAAGTTGTCGCCATGGTATTTTGTATAAGAGATTATTTCTTTGTTTCCCGCAAAATCTGTGTGGTTATCGGGGTAACCTCAGCCTGTTTCCGTATGCTGATAACCTGGTGCCATAGACTCTACCATCAAAATAGCTAATATAATTGATACATAGAATCTTTCCATAAGGCCTATTTCTATCCTGACTAGTCATGGGTATGCAAAAATCAAGTTTTTGATTCAACTCTTCCCAGGGTGCGTCATTAGGAGATCTTCGGCCTCTAACCAGGTGCCCCATAGAGAAGGTAACTCTAGGGGTGGGTCTCCTTTTATTTATGTTGGAATCCGAAACCGAAGAGGACATTGCGAAAGGCAAAGTTTTCGCCCTGAACTGGGAATCACACCAGGAACCCTTGGTCCATGCCCCACTACGCCATCGCTTCACCCCAAATGGTTCTATCTATCCCCATGTCATGTTAATAGATCTACGGAGTGGTGCACAGGCACACAGCCGCAGGACAATGGCTATCTTTTACCCAGCTGGCCATCGATCGATTAGAGTAGCCCTAAAAATGCAGAGAACCTATAATTTATCTAAGGTTATGGCATGAAGTCAGGATGCTTGTCAATCATTATGACTAAAATATCCGGATAGCCAGCAGTCTATCACTCCAGGTGTCTGTGTAGAGCTCCCCAATTAATACCCCTCGAATCCAGCGTCTCTCCAGAAGCTAGAGGAAACACCATGCCCTGGTCTCACATGCTTTGCCATTGCGCTAGTTTGCAACTTTTGTATGATATCCTCACCATTATGGTGAAGCTGCTCGGTTGAAAACTAGTTTCTATACCAGTTACGCTTATAATGGAGCATGCATCATGAGTGGGTCAGCATCAATGCTCCACCTCATAGTGAGGCTTGTTTTTGCCACTGATTTCAGCGTACGCATGCTCCAGATGGGTATAGCCAACATAGAGAAAGCAAACAATTTTTTTTCCGCTATGCCGATTTCTTGTTAGCCAAAGCCCAACTAGTAAATGCACGCCTGGCAGGACAGGTGCTCTGAGCTCAATCCCGGATGATAACAGAATGGTTCATTGTCTACATTATAGAAATAATGCAAAAAATACCCTCTAAAAAGTGTCACATAAAGCCCTCAGCTGGTCGTAATCTAGGGCTAAGATGAGATATGATCATATTGTTTCACACGGATGGCATCGCTAAGCGATTGATATGTTTTCAGGATGGTCCATGGTTTACCACGTAGAGTTGATGCTCTGTGGGTGGGCTTCTATTTGTTTATTGTACATTTCTGCAATTGTTTTTTGTAGGATGGTCTTTCGCCTGTCAACTATAGAGAGTTCCCAGAAAAAGAAAAGACAGCCTTGCTTCATCATGTTCAAACCGCTCCAATTTTACTTCAGGTAATAATCTCTATCATCTCAGTGGCAAAACTTCAATTTGATTGGTTTTGATCCAATCTTAGGATTTTACTTCACACAGGTGTAGGTAAGAAGGTTTTTTTAACAGTTAACTCCATGAAAAGCAGATAATATAGCCAAACAGAAGCGGAAGCCAGGAACAGAGTTCGGTAGGTAATCAGGGTCAGAATTTAAGGTAGCGCAAGTACAATATATTGTTATCCCACTCAGGAAGATTCTTAAAATTATATAAAACAGTAGCGTTTAATAACGGTGTTAAACTCTAGAGGTCCAGGTCAGTGGCATAGATCCAATTAGACAGGTTTGGTGGACTAGAGTAGAGCAAGGACGATTTAAAACAGGTTTCCCCGACTTGAGTTTATACCATATTGTTAGAAGCACCTCGCATTTCACGTTCGCGGATACGTATTTTAGACTGACCCCGAGTAAGCAGACAGAGTATAACTGTCTAGGTGTCACTCCCCCAATCTTCTGATAACACAGGGTCTGTGGCTATCAGTGTATTTGACATATAGAATAGACCCAAAAGTTTGCCCCCCTGGGGATGATTGTTAATTACATTGGCCAGAGCATTTCTTGCCCAGTAATTGTTCTACATTATGTTTCTTCATCTAGATAACAATCTCATGCTAGCAAGTTAGCGCAACACAGTCGACCATAATGATCTGTTAGTTAAATTACTAGATGCCATAAGATAAAAGTTTCTTTGTGCTGAAGCCCAATTTCCCCCTATGCTTAATCCCAGGTATGTCCTGATGACACAGACACGAAATCCTTCGTAATGGTCCATTTAGAAGGCATAATTGCTAACCTCAGTGGATTATCCTGTCCCATGGGTCTAGACTCAATAGCGCTATTCGTTAAAACTCTATTGAAATCTCACCTAATACTGCAAGACTATAATAGTGGTCACGCAGATATCAATACTTCTCTGTGTATATCCCCACATTATGTTTCCCTGTGCAAAGTTTGCTCCCTCCGCTCTTCCTGCCATCACCACTGACTTTTCAGTAATATGAAGCCAAAACTCACTGCATGCAAGTTGTGTATTCAGAATGGAGAGCCCACCAGCATCAAATGAGGCATCGATTTGACTGTGTGAAGTATACCACTTTGCTTTTCTCTTGTGTGTTGTTGTGTAATAGTGGCAAGACAATCATTTTATCAGCGACTGAGTTATACTGCTCAGTGTGAATATTCCATTATTGCTGCTTATGGTAACCAGGCTGTTGGCATTGTTATGTAAACTCAGCATACAGAACCGGTCACCAGGTAAAATCCCACACGTATGGTTAAATTTGACATGAATGTTAAACGTAGCAACCCTCTGCAGTTATGATACGATATCATGTACTTTAGTCAATTTCATGAGTATAATCATCTTCCGTTACCACCATAACACCAGCTTTCTAATGAAAACAACCCGGCTTTTCGGGTGGGTGAGGTAGAGGGAGAACGAAGCACTTCAGCTTTGCTCGCCCACTACCCTGCCTGCCCGAAGAGCCAGGTAGCCTGGCTAACCAATGTGACTATATACTAGGAAGTTGTCGTTTCATGACACATTACACCGCAATCTATCCTTGCGATGTCTTTAAGCCCACAATTTATGTGCATGAAATCCTTGACTCTCATCTACGCCTTATTTGCCATTTACATGCAATGATCTCCTTTAATGTCAACCTTACCAAACTACGTGTCTCCATCTTGCTTATATAGCTGCCACACGTCAGTTGTCAAAACTAACCCACACATCAATCATCTGTTGGCATCACTATTCATCACAAAATTTAGTGATTCACAGCCTGGCCCGTTGTCTACGAAGCCCCGGAGGACTCTCTCAGTTTCATCGCCGGACAGAATTCCTGTAGATGAGAAACAGGACATGGCGATGCAGTATTTTTTTTTGGATTAGCGTTAGCTGGTTGCGCTTCAGCCATCGCAATATTGAATGGCTCAGTGACATACAGGAATGTTCTTTATGTCACTGAATGGCTTGATCCATGGAAAGTTTTAGTCAAAAATTCCAATTCACATACCACTCCTAGTGCTTCTGCTGTGTAATGTGGTTCTATAGTATAGGTATATCATGCACTATGTGTTAGATGGTATGAACAGTAGCAAACAGACAAGACAGTCCACATTCCCTTGTGGAACGTGCCATAAAGAATGGACATAATGTCATAAAGGTTTCTCGCCATGTTACTACCCACCTGAAAAGCAAATCATCTCCCTATAATAATTTGGCTTTTAGGAGTTGTTTTTTCTTGTAGGAGTTGCCGGCTTTATAATCTAAATACCTGGCGGGCAACAACCCAAGGGAAGTACACTTGTTAGACTGGCAGCAAAAACTGCTCTCTCTGCATACTAAAAAAAGTTTTCATCGTTCCGGCCAAGAGTGCAGTACGTCCTAAGCAACTCACCAACTACACACCTAAAAACTCACGACTGTGGGACAATGATGATAAACCCACTCAGAATAAAATTTGACAGCTGTTTATCCAATAGCTATGAGATAAGTGATTTGATAAGTACAATATGTAGAGTTATGTAAAATAATATTGAGACTGAACAACATGCAGATATGATGATGAGGTATTCTGCCGAAGGCAGATTTCTCATGACCAGTCACAGTCATGGCGATGTGAGATGGTAGGAAAGTGCCATCCCATTGCATTCCTCGATGTAGATATGCTAACTACAAACTATATGGTTCGAAGTTGTTTTTGCTAAAATAGTTTTATTCATTGCCAGCTGTGCGTGTGAACCATAGACATGTAACATATAATTATTTGACCACATTGCGAACTATACATGTAGTTGTGTTTTATTAATACACACTGTTACTTTTATGTGTACGTCACAGACTGATTCCTGGTTATCACGAACATAAAGTTATCCCCCTTCTTACTAAAAGTTCATGATTATGAATAGTGATCTAATATTTTATTACACGATAGTGTTTATCCATACAATAAAATGTGGATGTTTTTGTATAAATCTTTGTTTGTTTGGCTTCCATGTCATTTTTCAGCTATTAGTAAGTAATCAATTGGCCAGTGAAATTATGTCACTGAACTAACATTCCACTTTTGACTGCGCCTGTGAAGATGGAAAGCTCTAAATAAAGACTAAATCTCGGGTTTTCTCTCGACTAGACAGTCTAAGTTTCTAAGGCTGCATCGGCAGACCGAATCATTTCATCGCATGGATTAGACTCTGCAGCAGCGCATCTATTCAACTTGCCTCTAGATCAAAATTATTCCCCATCCAAATCTTTTTAATCTATTTATGTAAGGCCATCCCATCAATTTCTGGAGCAATTGATAGGATGACTTGATACGATCTGCTGAACAACCCCTAAGCTGCTACTACGTAGTTTTGTTCGGCATTTTGGAAGTGTGTCAATGATTGCGGCTCTAGTCATCACTGCGTTCATCAACCAGCATCAGGAGGATCTTCTCATAATCCCCACTGCAATCATCCTGCAATGTGAAAGGAATGCGCATTAATTTTGCCAAAAGACTCTCGAAATGGGCCAATGGGATGGCTCATGTAGTGAAGGAGCGTTGGGCTCGCAATGGTGAGAACCTGGGTTGAAACCCCAGTCATGGCGAACTCCCACTAGTGGGAGCCAACCATGACTGGGACTCAACCTCAATTCAACCTCATAGCGAGACTTGTTCTCCAGCTAGGATTAATTTGAGCTGTGATTAAGAGCGCCTCAAATTAATCATAGCTAAAAAACCAGTTTCATTATGAGGCTGACCATTGGTACGGAGTCGCTTTGGTGCCCCAAGCTAACTGGCGGGAAAAAACAAGTATCTTATCTGACAGTTTCACCAAAACAGTGATAAGATAACATGAGAAAGAATGATCATATAAGCCCACCTTGATAAAGTCTCCCAGACTCTGGTCATATTTCTCCTGGAAGGCTTCCTTTATCTGCACCATATCGACTTCACACCGAGAGATGATAACTCTTAGTAGTGTCTCATCATCTGTCCCCAAGCCCTTCATGCTCTCGTACAGAGTACGAGCGAAATACCCTGGCATATTCTTCACACATTCCACTGCAATGCAATAAATAAACGATGACAAACTTGGGATCATTTCTATATGTAGTGTAAAAGGAAACTAATCATAGTAGGTATGCATCGTGACCACCAACACTCCAGTCCATTGAAATATAAAAGTAACTTTTTTCTCCAAAACAGCACAGCTGCCAGGAGTGGTGCGGAAATTGGTCTACTGAGTTTATTTGCGTCAGCGTTTCCAGGTGTGAGTTATAAAGAGACCTTTCGGGTTCACCCGTGTGCGCCATAGAGAAGGTAAAATGGAGGTACTGAGACAATATAACATATATTTTATGTCCTAACAAGATACTCACAGATGTGTTTATCCACTTGGTAAGGCAGTTGATTTTTTTATTCAGGATTTGTGTACCATCTGTTGTTTTGAGATCCGTGCAGGATGCACCACCCCAACACATACTAACCCCTGAGCCATTGATGCTCTATACCTCTGAGCATGGTTCACCACAGAGCCCTTTATAACTTTTACTTCTCTCATATATCCCATATATTTACATTCAACCCTCTATGTATTCCAGTGGACCAAGAAATGTGTGTTGAGAGACTTGTATTGTTGCTTACCAACAGAATAAGTATGCGATTTCAACCTCGTAGTAATGCATTGCTGAGAGCTGAATTTCTAAAACCAATTGTTCTGTTTATCTTACCAATAGCTCGCATGCCCTTGGCCAGATTTCCGGACATTTCGCTCTCAATAACCTCCTCCATTGGCTTTCCAGTATGTCCTTCATATAGGTCAAACACCATTCGCAAATGAGGATAACTCCTGAGAGCGAGCACCACATTGAATTCACTCTCATCAGTTCCAAGCTGGTCCTCGCCAGCCTCAAACAATCTCAAGGCATCAGCAGCTGCCTACAGTCCATGATTAATGATATAGATTAGCATAGACCAAGTGCATTTTGGTCTGAAATGATCGAGCTAGAATCCTGTAGGGGGCAGTCTCATTGAGCTTGGACATAATAAAAATGGACCGGGTTCATTGGACTTGCTGCAAATTTTATGGAACTCCATAAATTGAATGCATGCTAAATCAGAGTCATTCACCCTCTGACATAAGATAAGAGAACTTGTTAGTTGTGACACCACAATAAGCGTTGACTTGACCTTTAGATTGGAGATTGCCTGTCCATAGTTTCACACCATGTTTAGTGATGATATTATCTCGCCACAGCATACCTTATCCTCATCCACCTCCTCCTCTTCAGACCTGTTAGCTGTCAGCATAGAGACTAACAATCTCTGGAAGTAGCCAGACGTGTCACCGATCACCGCATCTTCTAAACTCTCCTCAAACATCTTCTCATAGGTTGTCTTTATCTCTTCGATGTCAGGGTTAGAAGCGGTACACAGAATCTCTACGAGGGCTTGCTCATCAGTGCCCGCACCCTGCAAAGAAAGTCATGACATGGTGGTGTAACTTTGGGCTACGGCAGTGGTTGCTCCCAACAGCAAAATAGCAAGCCAGCAACAATACTGGGATGACATTTTAGAAACTTACAGGAAAAGGAGTTCAGGAAAATGCCCCAGTAGTTCAAGTTTTAAATTCACTGCTAATATTCGATTTTTGATATCAAATCATGTTTCATTAGTTGTTTTTATGGTTGTGTAACATCGTTTTATCTGAAATGATTTTGAGGTTGCAAACAATTCACAGTACATAACATTACATGAGTGTTAGCCTTGAACGGCGCCCTTCAACCTTTAATAAAAAGAACACCATTCATGTTTTTGTTCCGGAACTAAAATCTCCAGAGTAAAATGCGAAATGCACGCAGCCAACTTGATCTTTCAATCGGGAACCATGCTGGAGTTATATACTGTCAATGCAAGTTCCCTATTGAAGAGAACAATATGCCGCAAATAAACCGGCCTCGGTATGTGCAAGCATCCGTAGCAGAGCGCTGGTCTTGTAAACCAGCGGTCATGGGTTCAATCCCCATAGGAGGCTTTTTTGTATAATATTGACGCATTTGTGTTCAATTTTATTAGACGGTCGTAGCATAACTATATTGGCCACAAATATTGCTATCATTTTCTGTCTAAGCTCATGTAGGAACCAGCTGTCCACCTAATCCAGCACATTCCCACTAAAAGAGTAAATCTATTCAGACCCACTTGTCACTCATGCCGTATCATTTTTGCAAGGAGGTGTTTTCCAGCTTATTAAAAGAGAACCACGCACGCAATACTTCTATATTATGTATATAGAAAGATTGTATATGCAATTGTTTGGCAGAAAGCTAAAATTCTTGAGCGCCATACTAAGCATTCTCATGAACTTGCAGACCAGCCTACATTATGTCATCAACACAGGAGGTTAGACCAACTCGACGAGACACCCAACTCGAAGGTAGATTAGAAATTACTCCCGAGTGTAATACGCTACAGCTGTCACCAAACACAAAAAATGGTTCAAGTATAAGCCCGGTTGCTACTCATAGTTACTCGGTACCGAAACTAAACAAGCGAGCTCGAAATGTGAAGCTCAGTGTTGCAATGAGACAGTCCCTACTGGCAAAGGTTGGTTCATTGGTGTCGCAATTCGCATTGGTGGTAGATGAGCTAGCCTCAACTAGCGCATTACTTGATGTTATGAATGAGAGTGAAGCTGCATTTTGTCTGGCTGATATGAAAGGTGAGATTATAAATCTCACTACTTTAGAGAGAAAGATACACGAACATG
>Ga0224511_10000647_pt1 | contig 17695 bp, 11 predicted proteins | sample SF_May12_sed_USG_2_FD_169988 | JGI IMG/M metagenome (GOLD analysis project Ga0224511, IMG submission 169988) | Sediment microbial communities from San Francisco Bay, California, United States - SF_May12_sed_USGS_8_1 | ecosystem: Environmental > Aquatic > Marine > Sediment | place: USA...
AGGTTTGACATGACTCATAAAATCAGTAGTTTAGCTAAACGGATGGTAGAGAACCCTATGAAGAATTATTTCCCCTCTTGAGGGGAGGATAACTCTCCGTGATTATGCAGGTTCCTTTCCGACGTGGTCTCTACACCATTCAAATGCTCTCTTGTTCCTGTCGCCATATTTAATAATAATAATCCTTGCAGACAATCCCCCCTTGGACAACTGTAAGAGATTCCCCGCTTAACCAGATATGCACCCTGGACTTTGATGTAACAGGCACAACAAGCATGTGTATTATATTTCCACCTATGTCAAGCATTGGAAAGTCTCTCATAAATAATATGTTCTGTTACAGAGCCAGTAAGACCTCCAAAGACAGAGCACCGCACGGCGTTGTCGCAGTGCCTTCAGGAAATTGGTAAGCCTGTGTACGAGGATATCTCCCGGCAAGTACATCTCTTCTTGGCAAAGTTCAAGATGAACCCGTCTAACTCAACTGTTGAGGTTCTAAGTGATAGTGTGCAAGATTTCTATCAACTTATCAGTGACCATATATCTACATCTCCACTGTTTCATGGTAAGCATTTCTTATTGTTGCTGAGTGTTATTATAAATCCTTTAGATTGAGTGTTTCTTAAGAGGAATGTTTCTTTACTAGGTATTTACTGTGAGATGGATTTCAATCTGAAGGCTACTTCATACTACCGAGCCTAGAGGTGCATGTGGTCGAAATCATGTAGATTTTTGATACGGAGTTGCCCTCCCTTGCCAGTAATTTGTCGGCGACTCCGTTTTTGGCACACGCTTTGCCACATAGCACAGTAGGGAAGGCGTGTTACACAGCCAGACCATGATGGGGCTTCTTACCGGAGACTGTTCTTGATCTTGAACTCTCTCAACACAACTCACCTTTTTTCGCCCCGTCACTAATCAAGATTGCCTATGTACTTCCATATTTTCGTGTGTCTAGCTGACTATGTCTCGGTCTTATTTTGTTTGTTTCTTATGATGATGCCCGGTTACTCGGGTCAGAAGCTTATCTGAGTTCTGATTTTGAGACAAGTTGAGCAGATCATGTTCACATCTGTATAGTCATATCTATCTGTCTATTGAAGATCTGGATGAAAAGACAATAGTCAACCTCACGGATCACTTAGAAAATTATATAATGGAGCGACTGTACAATGCTGTATTTTGTCCGATCACATCTGAAGATGAGGCTGATGACCTTCGACTCCAGAAGAGGTTTGTCTACGGTATTCTGCAGAAAATTTTGCGACCTATACATTGGCCCCGAAGCCATGCAACACAGAACCTTTTTATGAACCAGCCATGCCAGCATCGCCTATCGCAAGCAACTACCCCCTCAATGAACAGTGGGCACCATTGGCAGTGTATGGCAAGAGAGCACCCCTTCGAAGGAAACTACGGGGCCAGCACAAACACGCAAAGCGAAACGCTATGAAAGCGAACAGTCGAAAATGCCAAACGGCGCACGCGCGGCCTTTGCTTGAGCCCGCGGGCTTTAGCCAATTGGTTCTAGTCCTTGACCTCTAACTCTAACTGTTGTTACCACCGGCTGTCAGTAGCAACGGTGCTGCTTTCCTACAGCTATCAACGACCTCTAGCGGAGAAGGCTGCTGGCTGAATTTGCAAATTCAGCGCTCGCGAAGAATTTTTGCGCGAACTTCGCAACAACTGCTGACTGGCTCACACCGGTGTTGGACCTACTTCGAGCAAGCAGGCACTAACGGCACACCAACTTAACGCCGCGATGCGCGAGATCTACCCACTTGCGTGCAGCCCGAGGTGTAGCGTAATCCATTTTCCCAGCCACTCCGCACATCGGACATTGGGGCATGCGCCGCTGTAGCCAGGTACGTCTTGCGAAAGGCTTAGCATGGGCTGGTCTTGGCACCCCTGTAGAACTAAACCCATTCTCAGAAACTAACTACGTTACGTTTCCTTCAAAGGGGTGATCACTTTGTGTCAAACCCGGTCAACTTATACTATCAGTCCTTTGCGGAGATAAACTGTGTGATATCAAACACCTTATCAGTGTTTGAACGGCCTGATTCACTCACTATTGTACTCAGACAATTGGTAGCCTGGTCTACCTTGATGAACCCTTGATTTTGAGATCACGCCACAGTCAAGAGACAGTCATAATTTCTAGCCAAGGAATCTTTAATTTCAGCAGCTCTAGCTTCAGTGAAATTAATCAGTCAACTGAACAGTCTTCACACCAGCTTGGATGGATGGGTGGGTGAAGTCCATTAAACCCATTTTTATGAATATCTCTACGGAAATGCATCTGCCCTGCTCCCGTGCTGTGTTTGGTATACATGAGCTCGCATTCTCAGCTGCATGGGCTTCTGGTGTTGTAGAATCCGGTCTCTGCATTGGGTCACTATTGAGCTTCTGGAGGCAAATCTTAATTCTGATGATTTGGGCTGCAGAGCTTCCTTAGATAAAGCTGTTACAGGTGATGTTTTATCTTTTTAACAAATACCTCATTACTGTTGTTCTTATCATTATTCTTATTATTAGCAGTTATCCACTCAGTCATATTATTAATAGTTTAATATTGTTATTATAAATCATCGCTCTTAGCATTGTTTCGATCTACCGCCCACTCCCTGTGTGTAACCTGGTCAGAGTGCATCAATTGTGCCATAAGTATTCGAGTGTGCCATGAACCCACCAGCGCAGACTGTCTGAATTGACTGATGAGCTCCTGGTACATTTAGAATCCTTGTTGTGGTTTGTCCTTCATGTCACGCCTGTATTATTCTGGTAGCTATGCCACTGACTGAGACTGGTATTGGTGTCTACATGTGTGCAACTCCGCTCGATGAATTTGAATCACAGTTATAAGATATCACTCACGAAAATGATTAAGTACAAGTCCGAATTGCCTCTTTGAAAGAATCTTCTGTATGGAGTTGTATTCTCGCCCGAGTCATTTCTGCTGAAGCCTCTGAAGCGTTGTCAGAGTGATGCCTACAGCCATGCCAAAACCTCGGGCTGAAAGTTCCATCGTTTCAAACCCCCGTATGGCTTAGTTGGGTTTCAACTGTTTTTGTCAGTATTAAGATTTCGTGGCAGGTGCCCATGATCCTAGATATCTTTTGGATCTCCTCCACCTGGCTCATATCTAATCGAGCAAAAATTCACTCTGTCTGCCAGCGCGGTAGCCTGGGCATTCAGTACCCGTGGTCGACTGACAGACTGGATAGAGTCTGTTCACACAAAGTGTATATAGGCTTGACTTGTGTTCTTATTGCAGATATCATTGAGATGGATACGCGGAAATCTCCCAAGGAGAAACTCAAGTGTATCGTCGATTGTAGTCGTAGCATATTTGAGGCGTTACGTAAGTCCTCGCAGAGTACCAATGAACATTCATCTGTGGCAAGTGCTGACGATTTTCTGCCCGTGTTTATCTTTGTGATACTGAAAGCTAATCCACCTCGTCTGAAGTCAAACATTAACTACATTACTCGGTTCTCCAGCCCAGCTCGACTCAACAGCGGCGAAGGTGGATACTTCTTTACCAACGTGGTAAGTTATGGCCTCTGTTTAGGCCACTTTTATATGAGAGCCGAGTTCTCAGGCGATGTTCCAGACGAGCTACACCGGGCGATATTTGAGTTTATAAATGCCAGAGTCCTGCCAGGGATTCCAAAAAGGGCGACTATTGGCTGACCTACTTAAAATAGAAGAAAAGAAAATAAGTGATATGGCAATCTAAAATTAGTCTAACGTCCTCAATCTTTCAACAAATATGATAGATAACCATAGAGAGTCACTTTACTGACCGAAAGAGTCCATATTAGTCTTTTAATACTCCGTAACTCTTGTCATTGGCTCAATGCCTTTTACTAGTACAGCTACTGCAGTTTTACCGCAAGGTGTAAAGAGATTTGATTGATTGATTGATTGATTGATTGATTGATTGATTGATTGATTGATTGATTGATTGATTGATTGATTGATTGATTGATTGAATAAAGTCCCGCTAGAGGGCATAGTTTTGGGCGACAGAATCGCTCGAAAAGAGTTTTTTGATAGAGCCTTTGAAAGGCTTTAAAAGAGGGCTATTTCTCTAGAGTCCTTGGTTTTGGCCGAGTTTTCAGCTGACTTGCCGGAAACTTTTCTTCTATAAAGGCGGCTTTAGAACATACTCAACGTTATGTCGTTTGTGGATTAGTTTAATTCTATGAATTATGTATTAATTTAATGGAGGCCACACGTGCCCTTCAATCAATGTCATCTGTGATTGGGTTTACACGCATGGATACATAAAATCAGTATGGTATAGGCTTCACGTCAGGCTACCAACTCCATGCCAAGCTAGGAACTTTGATGCTTGAGTGAGATTGGAACAAATGGTCTGACCTCACTTACCTCAAATGCGTCACACACTCGTGGAAATGGCATGATACACTCAAGGCAGGGATATCAATATCTCCTGAAGTTACCTAAGGTGAAACATCCCCAATCTGACCACAATCAGCAATGCCATCCATCGTTCCTGATCATGTTGGCAGTTAAAAGATCATCTTGCTAAAGAGGGTAGTTGATTGGGTGGGTTTAATGTTTAAATTTCAATGGCTTAATTCAAAGTATCTAGCCAAAACCTAGTCAAATCCCAGTAAATGCCCTGTTCATAATTCGCTTCTCCATAGATCTTCCACGCCCGTGATAAAAATATCCTGTTGAACTGCAAGAGTGTGTATAATCTTTGCGCTTGTCCTGTTTCTGGTTGTAATCTGACTGTCTATGACCGTTCGTCCAGGTCGTTATCCCTTAAAATTAAGCCCCATGACATGGAACCTTGTAACTGATTCCCCAAGCCACTGCTGAGCCAAGTTAAAAATCCCATGAGGTTACAACGATTAATGCGCTAGTGAGAAATTCTCTTCCAGTTCCGAAAAAGACAAAGTTGTTTCCCTACGACAACTATGACCGCTGAGTTTCTGGCTGCTATGGACACCAAATCTAGCTCTCATAGTTGTTGCATCACCGACCTCATTTGTGAGCGGATCTTTTTATCAAATCTTGTTAGCCCTCACGGCTCATGCTTCATTGGCACTCTTTGTAATCGATGGACCAACTGGGTAACTGATTGTACAGTCAATCACCCTGTTGATGCTGAACTCTGCTGATCGGTTAGAAATCTCACATTGTAAAATTAACAATGCGTGGCCGCATTTAGTGACGGAGGAAACAGGGTAACTGGTGAAACGGTCATGATTCCGGCAAATAATACAAGCGGTCAAGAACTCTGAAATCACATTGCAATTAACATATCTAATAATCTCTCTATGTACATATATGAACAAATCGCAAAAGGCGGACTCTCTCTCTCTATGAGCCAGTATGAACAAACTGAAATTGGCTGACTCCCAGGGCCGTTAAATTATAGTACAAGTGACATCTAAGTACCCAATGAGACTCTGTAGGTGTTGTTGACGGTGCCTTGAGATTTGTTAGAAAATAGCGCTGATGGCATTAGATCATTTGATTGGATGACATTAACCCATAATAACACCAACAGTCGGAGCTATATACCAAATGTCAGTACTGTTTTTGTTGTCCCTTTCTAGTGTTGTGTTGTCGACTTTGTTGAGAAACTGAACTCGGAGTCACTGAACTTAACGGAGAGCGAGTTCAGCTCATATATGGCCGGCGAAGCCATCCCTAGCGGCACCAGTGACATCTATATGTGTGATGGGCTGAGACTTATGCATGAAAATATTGAGTTAATGCACAAGCTGAAGACTAGACAAGAGAAATGTATGGCCGATGTACAGGATATTGAGTCCAAACTGACGGCATTTAGAACCAAGTGAGTTGAATTCATTGGCCTGTGTACTTCGCTCTGATGAGACAAAATAAGATCTCTCATTTACATGGATGACATCACTAAGCCAATGGCTCATTTACAGGATGGTCCATGATTTGCCCCATAAATTTGCTACTCTAAAGGTGGGCTTCTGTGATCTGAAACCAATGAGGGAGAAAGCACAAAGTGATGCACGAGCGTGTAATCGAGCCCGGGTCACCTGGTCCAAAGCCGAATGCACTTCCCATGAAGCCACTTCTTCTCTTAAGTAAAATGTTGCTTCAGACTATGATCGGAACTCATCAACCATGGCATAGCTGTTGACTACCCGTAAGTACCTTCATCATTATCCACCACATGTAAGTTGGTATTCTGCTATAGGTTTGATGAGGATATCAATGATCTGGTGACGCGTTGTCCTCTGATTGTGAAACCCCGGAAAAAGAAGGTTGACCTGGATGCAGAACTTGAATCACCTATGTCTCTGCCAGTTCCATTGTTACCACAGCCTGTTACCTCTAAATGATATAATCCTGTAGATAATGGTACCTCACTCTTTCACTCCAGAGGACTCTAGACTTTTATTTTTGTATCATGTTCTATGTCTAGAAAATGCGGTAGTATATGGTGTCACTGTGTTGTTTAATCATCATAATGAAGAAACTTGCTAGCTCACTTGAGAGTTATGGTAATGGTAATGGCGATTATCCTGAAGGGAATACAATGACCAATACCAACCTCATTTCAGGACAATCACCAGTTCTATTACTATTGAGAGCAGTGATGCTTTAAGTTATAATTGCAGACTGCAGTAGTACTCGGTAATCAGTGGTGTCATCAGCACCCTCAACCAATTAGTGCAGTACTACGAACCGTTGACTACTCGATGTTCTGTGTTCGCTCAACTTTACGGAATAGAAACATAGGAAGATGCCTCCATTTGGCGAATTCTCACCGAGCCTGCCATGAGGCATTTCTGACTGTCAACTTTAAATTTGTTCATGGAAAGCCATGCAAAAAATATTTCTAGTGGTAATAAACTGGAGCCAACCCTATTGAGTATGATAGGACTCCATCACTACCTGGTGGAGGTCTACATCGGCCCTGGGATAATTCCGAATAGTAGTTCATGATGCGGTTAAACCCCTAATATTGTGAAACTCTCTGGGCTTATGTTCCAGATGTATAGAAATAAAGACATCATTTCAAAACTTCACGGTAGACTCGTAATCCATCGCAAGACTTTCGGCATGTTTCTTTTCACATGATGAGGATCGAATTTGTAACAGAATAGATAGTATTAATGCACAGCTGGGAAAAATACGGTATGCGGCTTTGGCTACTAAGAGATCAGTAGAGCTTGATAATTTCTACTACATTCGGAATGTTATGAAAACACCTGCCCTTATGTTAAAATAACCAGGTTTTAGTCATAACTTCAGCGAATTTCTTTTCTTTAAAAAAATTTAACAACCCATCCATAGCTTCATCTACACTAGCTGATAGTTATACAGGATAGTCAGAATTTGGTGTATCATTGCACGTTCCTCCAAGCAAAGCACAGGTTTGGCTCCTGGCCTTCGAGTGTAGCCGGGGGCAAAATATCTGTTAGATGACACTATATCAGACACCTGATCGCACTGCAATATATTATAAGCTGCGTACATATGCACTCCCCATATGCTTGAGAAGCCAGACGTATGTATGATGAATGTGCGATTGATACTGGGGTTAAGTGTTGTACTTTTACTTTTTCATAGGACTGAAGGACATTTCATCTTTGTGGTGTGATGTACTTGTGTTTTGCGATCTGACATCTATTTATAATCATATGAGATATACCACAATATAGTTACTCTTTCCCAGGGTTAATGGCGACTGCTCCAAATTTGTTTGTTTCAACACAGTTCTGGTTATATATTTTAGTTGTTTTCATTCAAGAGTCGTCGAATTGATGTAGTGCCTTTGTTTTGGCTGTTCATCAGACCCATAAAATAAAGTGACTTTTCTCTCCCCTCTGTTGAAGTCATAAGACATGACGCACCTTGTGTGTATCCAAAATGCTGCAATTGAGTATTCAGTGGTTATAACTCACAAGATAGTTTTAGTTTTTCAGTACTGGTAATCTTTGCTTGGTTCAATTCTTATTGCTGGAAATGGTCACCTTGACAACACTGGTCTGACTGGATTTGAATTTTTTTATATGGATAACGGATAATAGATATGGACCAGAGGTTCTTTATTCAAACAAAATCAAGTGCCAGACACAGAGTTCAATATAGACAGTCCAGGTCACCACAAAACAACAAAATACTGTCAAAAACGATAAGTGTGAAACAGAGTTTTAAAATTGATAAAACTAGCGGTCTTCTTTTCGAGTATACCATCATGGTTACAACACAGTTTGTTTGACTGGTTCTGTATAAGAATTCGTCTTATCAGGGACACCATGAGCAGGTCTGTGTCTTGTTACAAGTTACAAGTGTTCCAAATTTGAGGAGCTGTTAGGCTAAATGGCTAATTTTCAGTCCGAATGGGTGACCTGGGAACATCAGGAGAGTTCTGTCCCCTTGTCCTGAACTCGTTATCCAGTGATTGCGAGCTTTGTCCTATGATGTTTGTTACCTTACACACCCAAATTATTCGAAGAAGTCTTTGGACCAGGTAATTTATTCTTTGAAAGCTGTTTGACCTGACTACTTAATTTCTGGGTATTTGTAACCTATCATCATACACATTATCTTTTACTATGACATAACTATGTCACTCTATGATGTAGACTCGGCAGTGCGCAACCATAGTTACCATTCACCTAGTACCGAAGGGGGTAGTAAATAGCTAGAGGATCTGCTCCAGTGATAGCTGTTGTTGTGACAGAGGGGAGCCTACGTGCTTTGGTTTGGAAGTGCTCTGGTTACCCTGACTACCTTTATAGCTCTCACCTAAAACCTGTAAAACCATGCAAGCTGCTATGTTTCTGGGTTAGTCTTGGTGGTAAATCGACAGAAAGAACATCACCAGGAATGCGTGGATATACAGTAACTTCTGGGGCTTCAATGAATGATACAAAGTGGCCTTAGTGTAAAAGCACTCATGGCTAAGCATTTTTATATGCTGGTAAAACTTGATTACGTGTTACTGTAACTGTAGTTGTGATTAAACACGGAGGAGATGATCATATGTCACTAAAAACCTTTCTGAGGACGGAGAAACACAAAATTTGAAAACAGAAACACATGTTAGGCATGTGTGCGGTTCTGATCAACTTTTATCTTTTCGTTTTAAAGTTTATTGTTTATACTACTATAGTACATTTCAGAATGGGCACACAAACATACATTTTCTATTGACCAAAACCTGTTACCAATTGATGCATTTGTATTGCGCAGACCAATTCATCAAATATCTATTAAAACCTATTTATAGAAAAACAGACAGCCATTGCTATCCAGCATAATTCATACAGTTTGTATCCTATACTGTGATGTCATGTTTTTCTATTAATATGGTAGTGTCGATTGTTTGTATTGTTATCTGATTTTTAGGTGCACAATGTGCTGTATCTTGTCACAAACTTAACGCTCAGATCAGGTAATTTTAAGTAATTGTTTAGTGTCGATGCACTTGAACTCACAGCGCCCTGTGAAAGGTCAATCCGTCTGTATCTCGTTCTAAATTGCAACAAACGAGATATCATAAAACCCAAAGGAAGCAATATCCAGTGGCTGTCACTTACTCAACCTCTTAGTGTCAAATGCTTGGTCGGAATAACAGATAACCTTGTGAATAATCGGAGTCGGTAGGTCACTGACTCTATTTCAGGCTATGAACCCACTGATCGTGGTAAATACTACTACTCTTTACATCAAAGCTACAATCTGATTGGTTGGTTAAGCGATTCTCTTTGTCAGACAGATCCTACATAAATGGATCATTATATCTTTGAGGTTCAGTGGAAAGCGGTAAAGATTTTATCATGGTTGAGATGATCGGTAAATCGCATATCACAGAGAAAGGTCTGTACCTTCCGAATTATCCTGATCTACCAGATGGACTGAAAACATTAAAGGAGTTCCGAACACAGGAGAAAGATTACCTCATCTGTTCATATCCAAAGTCAGGTACAACCACGTAAAGTCTATGTATTGCATTGCATTGCTTTATAATTGTGAATCTGCTTAACAACTTTTGTTAACTGAGGTGGTATTAGAATATTAATTTTATTGCGTGCTGGGTGACCACATGGGACGGGAAGAACTTTTGAAAATGCCAAGTCAAAACGATGCTCTCCCAGGTGCATGGAGAAAATAACCAAAACAAATTAGAATACATGCCAATGCATGCTTGGGCGCATGTTTCTGGTAATGTGCTGTAATAGTTGCCTCATAATATGCTAATTCTGCGTGACCAGAATGGAGAACTCGTAGAGCCCTGGAATGTATGGTAGAGATTTAACCCTGCATGGGTGCATGGTGATAGCGCGAAAAATAGAAAGGTTAAATTATAAGTTCCTTAGCTTATTTATAATGGGTGGTAAGTGATAAGCACTATATCTAATACTCCATAATTGGTATGACACTTCTATAACTTTACAACTTGTTATGCTTTAAAATTTGCCTTCAGTGAAAATTGCAAACCATGACTGTTATCTATCGCTGTGAATGAAAAGTGTCTCTAATACCGGTGCTGAAATCAAAGACTGTTTTGAAGGAAACCCATTACATAATAATGGATGATTACATGTGTATTAGTAGGTTTGCTAACCATCCGTGCCCCTGGGCTGAATACGGGAGCCTACCATCGACACAGCGGCTATAAATATCATCTCTGTTCGATTATCATCATATAAACAAGCTTGTTTTAGGTACCCATTGGGTGATGGAGGTTTTGAGTATGCTGCTCTCCGGCAGTACTGAGTACAAGCCGTCATTACCACTTCCGAATCTGGAAAGCGGCAGCTACACAACTAGCACTACTCATTCGATGGCAGACAATCAGTCCTACAGATTGTTGCATTCTCATTTACCACTAGATCATCTACCGAGCTCCCTGCTTCAGCAGAAAATCGTCTATGTATTGAGAGATCCGAGAGACCAGATGGTGTCCCTCTACCATCATATCCAAGCGTTCAAGTGGTCAAAGCATAAAACATTTGAACAATTTTTCTACGAATGTATGGAAAACCCTGATAAAGGTATAGGAACATATCATATCACACTGTGGTAGCGAGTATGATTATAAGTTGGGGCACTGGTTGGGGGAGGGGGAGGGTTTCGCATCCGACACAAAATGAAATGATCTCAGTTATGCCCAGGTCAAATACTACTATCATTCCATTTGTTGATTTATAGCTCTCAAGAGATAGCAATATTAATGTTGTCACCTGAGGCCGGTGCCAATAATGTACACATATGTGATTTAATTTGGTTTTCAGGCGACTATATCCATGAGCATACTTGAAATGTTTGACCTCAACTTTGCTTAGTCCTGATTTCGGACCCCTGTTTCCTGAAATGCACTTGTAATCCTTTCCTTGTAATGATTAGTTGATTATCAGCGTTTACATGTTTGCTAATATTTATCACTTTTGATTTATTGCTACATATACCAAGTAAGATGCCCTCTTTGACCACTATTTTATTTTAGTTGAGTATGGTGACTGGTTCAGAAATGTGCTGCAATGGTGGAATACTTATAAAGACAACAAAAATGTACTCTTCTTGTTTTATGAAGGTATGAAAACGGTAGGTGTGACGTTATTCTCTGGTAGTTTATCAAGTGAAAGTGAATTCACTACAACAATCCTCAGTTCATTGAATATTCCAAATGTTTCATAATCTAAAATCCTAAACTCAATGGTATCCTTTATCCTGTTTTATGCATGTTGCATTCTGCAGTTTTGCTATCCCTTTGAATTAAACTGACCATCCCTGTTTCTATGGAACCAAATCTCATCAATGGCAGAGACCCGATTTTAGAGTCTGAACCTCCTCCTCACTCACTGTGATCATCCTGTCAGGTTCATGGCTTCCAATGGTTTCTACGTATTTCAGGATCTACTGAACGAGGTCTGTCGGCTAGCCAGATTCTATGATTTAAGCAATCTATCGAATGAATTTCTTCAGCAAGTCGCCCGTAGATGCACTTTTGTCCAAATGAGGAATAACAAGCCCGTACCCGAATGGTTCAGACATTGGCACAATGAGTCCTACTCTATCTACAGGAAAGGTATGTACTCTGAGGAAGTGTGGGCTGTGACAGATTGTCATCTGTTATCATTCTTTAGTAAAGATCAATGCCTGATAACTTGAGGTTATTACTGCTAAACTAGATAATAAAATCTGGCAGTGTGCCATTAGCTGGTCTCATCCACATCGTTGTGAGCGCTCGGCGTACATCGGTACATGTGTACATGCACATGTCGTATTTAAATAGTCATCATTGTTTTATAATGTTTTAAGGTGATGCTGGTGGATGGAAAGCGTATTTCACCCCGCAGATGGAAATGCGGTTTGACAAGCAAGTAAATCAAGCACTAGCTCTCTACTCAGTCAGCTGTCCCTACACATTTCCAACGATATGCAAATCAGCTACTGAAGCCAAAGTACTCCCGGAAGACTCCAGCGTTGGTAAATCTGCTAAATCATTTGTGCAAACTCTATCCAACAAAAGTCTAATGGCTTCGGTTTAAACTATAACCTAAATTTTATGTAAAGCATTTTATTTATTCCACAGTGTCCTGGCATTTGTTGTAAGTCAGTAGAGTAAACACCCGGTCAATGACTTTAATACCTTCATGTAACTATGGCATATCTGTCAACTGTAAATAATGGCTTCTTGTGACTATACGCACAATGTTCGTCTTGATGGCGAGGATTCCAAGCAAAATGTCTGACAATCATTTGTATTTGGCTGGAATCCATGTTGTATTATAAACCTGAAAACTCATGGATAAAACTAGCCAATTCTCATTTTTGTTGAATATTTATTTGCATTTCTGTCCAATTGAAAATAAAATATATTATAGTAACAAGAAAACCATTGATTGTGGGTAACAAGTGAGTGTAGCAAGCTAGCAGCAGGCAGCTCATGGTACCTAGTCATTAGATCTTGGTCTGGGTGATCTAAATGGTAACCCACGAAACAAAACATTTTAAAGGGACAGAAAAATCCTCTATGATAAAGCCGAGATCGGAAAGCCTGTATAAAAAAAAGTTATCTGCGTAACCGGACTCTCAATAGCCTATTGTCAATAAAGTAAACCAGTGTGTTCTCATCACTAAACTATGGTCTCGCTAGAACTCATTTCAGTGGCATAGACTGTTGATAATCTGGCAAATTTCTGCCAACAATATATGCATCCACTTGGCTTATGGCACAAATTAAGTGGACATCGGCTTGAGCACTGGACTTGGTCTTGGACAGGCCTGACCTTCCACCGAGCAGGTACTGGGTGATGGAATGGAATTGCGAACTGAGATATGTATACAACAAAAGTTCTTTCGAAATCACACACTGATCCATTGATGCATGTTTTGTTATAACTTTATATAATAATGGGCATCTGTGGATTTTTATTTTTGCCATATAAAACTATGCCGTATTATATAATATTGCAATTATAATACATCTCATTCCTCATAGAATGAAAGTCAAGATGCCTATACACCTGGCAGAATGTCTCTCTTTTGTTATTTCTATGTCAAGCCAATCTAGACATACTGGATGGACAACAAGCTGAGCACAACTAAGGCTGAAGAAACTAACTCAACAGCGCCACTATTGCGAGGAGTTGTCTTCTTTCCAGGCTTAGGAGTTGTGCCTTTTTGAGTAGTTCCTTTTGGACTGGTGGCTTTTGGAGTGGTAACTCTTCTAGTGGTAGCCCTTGGAGTGGTAACTCTTCTAGTGGTAGCCCTTGGAGTGGTAGCTTTTATAGTTGTTGCAGCCTCTGTTGTTGCCAATAGCATGATCACTACAATACAAGGGTGAAGTGATGGCTTAGTGCCTAGCGTACTAAGCCTTAGGTCGGGTTTCTCGGTTCTATTCCCGATTCAGGCAGAAAATTTGTCTATTGCAACACCCCTGTCAGTTTTGGATCATGATGTTAAATAAGGGAGCCCACACATATAGTTACCCCCTTAACGAGACATGCTGACGCAATCGGTAAGTCCCTCATAGCAGGTTTACACTAGAGCTCCGCGGCAGTGGTGTGCGCAAGTAGCACAGAGAGCAACGCCGCTGGGTTGCTTACACGAGCGGTCTGCTGTCTTTTTCGCTGTATGTGCCACTCAAATGGGCATCAACTCCCATCAATCCAGCGGCACAGTGGCGCTGTGAACCAACGCCGCATACACTATTTTTTAGCGGCACAGGACCGGCGACCAATCGGAGCATCTATCGCATTCACCTCCGAAAAGGTTTCTGCTTCCGGTTTATAGGTGAAGGACAAAATCGATCGAGCAGCAGATTCAGATCTGTGTGATCATTCATTGCCGCTTGCCTGCCATTGAATAAATAGAGCACGCAGGATCGGCGTTCTGCCGCTGGATCACCGGAAGCTGATGCCCATTTAACGGCCATTTTGAGCGGTTTTTCTGCGGCAACCGAACGTTTGCCGCTCGTATAATGACACACTCTGGGAAGCGCTCAATTAGGTCAATTATTTCTGCGTACCTCCAGCACTGATCAGAATAGAAAAGAAATCAGAAAGAGGACCAGTGGTGGAGTTAGTGATTAGAATACGCAAGATGTATGCAGCTAGTCACGGATTTGAACTCCAGAAAAGTCTATGGTGGTGACAAAATGGGTATCCGGCCTTAATCTGCTCCTACCGCTCCCACAAGCCTCAGGTTTAGAATGGCCAAGTGTCTGAGTAGAAAAGATTACAAGACATGTATAACATAATAAAACGGAAAATCTACTAAGTGCCAAAATTGATTATCACAAAAAAATATACGGTCAAATCACAATCAGAAATTTTTTTGGGTGAGATCATAAGGTTTAGACTGCCTGAAGGACCAGCCAAGGCATGTCAAACACCCAAAGGTTCTCCCTTTTTATGAGCAGACTGAATTGATGTCAGTAAACACAATGTACTTACCAACAACAATCAGGATGAGGGGAGTTTTGAGCTGCATTGTAGAACGGTCTGTTGATGTAACTGTAGAAATGAACATTACCAAATTATTTGTGAATAATGATAACCAATACAGGCTTGTCCAAATACATTAATCATTGCCTCAATTCCTTCCTATATTAAACACTTGGAAACATCAAAATAAAGCCAAGATTTGGCAGTTACGGAAATAAATTACAGGATAATACTCACTGCGAGGTCACTTGCTAGCTTGGCTGGATGTGAATCCTATTAGATGCACTTATGATGGTGTATGATGTATTTATAGTAGAGTTAGTGGTGCGTTATCTATCAGACGCCATTGTTTACAGATGCATCTCCTATCTGAATCCAGCTAATAACGACTGGTGAAGCTTTGATGACATAGCTGTAACTTACACGTATAAGTAACTCAGGAGTGGCTATCACTGGTTGTAGATGGTTTAGATCTGTTAGCACTGATACACCCAAGTACGTCCAGTTCAAAAGGATTATAACTATTTTACTCTGTCTGGCCACTTTTTGTTACAGTGTTCTCCTAATAAACGGCAGTGGGATAGCTCAGTCGTAGGATGCTGGGTTCAAAACATTAAAAACCTGGGTTTAAATCCCAATCATAATGGCCCCTAGTTGATGTGAATATGAGCTCCTAGCTAGCAAAAAACTAACTCTCTCTATAAGGTTGAGCATTGATACTGACCCACTTGCGGTGATCTCACTCGCCCATAACAAATAAGTATATAACCCGGGAGCTTGACTATACTGGTGAGGAGGTCATTCAAGAAAAAAACGGTTTGAGCATAATATGCATGTAGCAAATAAAATACGTCGTAAAAGGATAAAGACAGATAGTCGATAGTTTCCCTTTTTTCCGCAGTCTTTTTGCAGGGCTCACTACAAGGACAAATTACAAAATTGTGTGTATAGTCCGGCGTCAGTCATTATTCCGACCATATCATAGCAACGAAGTTGCTGCCTGGGCAGGGTAGGCATGGTAGATGCTGACTATGCCCAGTGCCAGCTCCACTCTTCCAAAGCACCCGATGATTCAGTGTGAAGCACCAGCACAAGACTGAACGGATGGTCCTGGGAGGTTGGTGGTCAGTCAACCTAAGTAATTTGTTTACATGTCATGCACCGTAATTCAGCTGCTCAACAAGAAGGGAGAGGGGGATCTTATAGCAGGAAACAAAACTTGTTCTCCTATAGGAAAAGTTAGAAACATTTTCATTTTCGCCAAACAAAGTAACGATCATGCGCGTTTATCAGCCATCTGTTTCTGAAGATAATGAGAGGGTAGGCTGTTGAGGCCACTGAGCATGCTGAAAGTCATCAACTTCTACCCCAGGAGTCGTATGCAGCCCCTCGAGCTACTGGTTGGGCACATCTGATGTGGATCAATCTGTTAGAGACCACGTCAGAATGAGTAGGTGGTGTGGGGTAGCAATCTTATCAAGATCATTGTGAATTGTTATCAAGAGAGATATGACAAAGCACACACCACTTCCACAAAGCAGATAAATTGGTGCCAAAATGAGTCTGTGCCACCCTGGGATGTAATGCAATCAGCACGGCCTACAGGACATCAAGCTTGCCAGCATTTGAGATCCTAGAATGAATGCGTATGAATACATATGATGACGGCTCTACCTTCGGATTGGTTTACTGATCCCGAAAGTATATTGCTAACAGCCTTCAATGGCACCACACAACCTGTGGACATCGAGGAGGAAGGCTTATGTCCATTGTCCGACCATGGACAGACAATGGCTGAACAAAAGCACCCTTACTCAAAAAATGTAGGCATTGAAATACTGGAGCGAAATATCATTTGATCAATCATCTCCATCTGACACTAGTTGCTGATTGCATCGAATCACCCCCATTGTCTATCACCATGCACAATGAAATTGTATCATAGTTATCCTATAAAATCAAGCCATCTTGTCCCATGAGGGAATAACTCCAAAATGGGATTTTTGGGCACTGCTGAATTTAGCCAGTTGTTCTTTTAGTATGAAGGCAAGGAAATGAGTAGTCCCTTTGATGGCTTTTGGTTCAATATAATATCTATTCAATTCAGAAAAATCATCTGAGTACAAAGAATAGAACAAGCTGTAAAGTATCGCTACATCTTTTGAGTTGAAATTATAGCATTTTATCATTAGTCGCTTTTATTGCACAAAGAAAGTATCAGTCTATCACAACTGCTTTTAATGCTGCAACTTCTGGAAAGTGGTAGTGATTATACTGTCAGTTATGGTTTGTCATCACGTTCTCCGTTATTGTCATGATTTGTCTCCTATGTTGGGAGTTGCCCAACCTTGTTATTCTTGCACTGGTCTGACCAACACAGCATATACACCCATGTAGTAAGTCAGACTGTATTGTATCACCTGCATCTGGATTACTTCAAATGCATGAAATTACATAACATACATCATCTATGGATAGCATCTAGGTATGGCTCCACCGTGGCATAATATTAATACAGTATCATAGCCATTCTCCAGGAGTAAGACCATCATGACAGAAGATCGCTTTTACACCACAGCTAACCATATTACTATAGATTGTACAAATGATTATCAGTTTAAAGCATGGTAAAAATTATTATAGCAAACAGTCCAGAGAGTGTAGTGATTTGAGAGGCGCCACTGCTTTTTGGCGTGGTCTTGCTCTTTGGGGTAGTTTTCGGAGTAGTCTTCGGTGTAGTCTTGGGTGTAGTGTTTGGTGTAGTC
>Ga0224511_10000648_pt1 | contig 17688 bp, 14 predicted proteins | sample SF_May12_sed_USG_2_FD_169988 | JGI IMG/M metagenome (GOLD analysis project Ga0224511, IMG submission 169988) | Sediment microbial communities from San Francisco Bay, California, United States - SF_May12_sed_USGS_8_1 | ecosystem: Environmental > Aquatic > Marine > Sediment | place: USA...
CCCATTCGTTATGCGTAAGGTATGGAAAATCGATCAGCAACCAGAGAAATCGGATGGGGAAAAGCAGAGGTAGCCGACCCTGGTCACATTTCAGTGATATACAGAGGGTCTTGGCTACTCCTAACTGCTCTCACGTATACACACTTGGTGACAAAATTCAGTTATTGTCTCTAAACATAATGCATTCAGTTTATAGCTTAACACTATGAATGACTCTTCCACTGCGTGATGGTATGATACTGCCAGACTAATTTCGTTTCACATTCAACAGTGGAGTTATCTTCTCAACTTTTCAAACTGGATGACCCAATGGGGATTGGTGTTCTAAGATTACTACTTGCCAATGATCCTAATTCTAGTTCATTTGGACCAGCTCATTCCGAGTCCGCGGATAGCACGATTTTGCTTAGTTAGCCGGAAAGTTGGGTATCCCGGTATTACAGTTAAACCATTACAGGCACATTAGGTCCCTTTGAGCGGCGTATCTAAACTACCTGACAGGCAAAATATATGACTCTCGGTCAGTTGTGATAATAAATTCATGCAATGAGTTGTACTCACTCCTTGACAGCTTCTGGGATATTCAGCTGGTGAAGGTTGACGTGTGAGCCAAGTTCATGAAGATAATTCACATACATTATCTTTTTGCCAAATTTGGCGCTACAACCAGAAGTTTCTGCTGTAGGCTACAGGCAGATGCGGAGAGGTTGGATTCGACAAAAAGCAGAGGATAATCATAACCCAAATCTGAAACCGCCCGCCTTTATGATTATTAAACAACATTTATTGGTTGGGATACAACAGCGGTACGAATCACATGTCCACCAACTTACTGCAACATTCCTTACCCATGTCTACAAAACATATCGATTCAAGATGGGGTGGAGATCTTGGTAATCCTGGAGGTACAACAAAAAGTGAGGTGGTTGACCTCGGAAAGGGATAGTGGGCCTGTTGCGCTCAAGGCTTGGTCACGATGAGCGCCCATTTTGAGAATGGGCTCCTCACATAATTCCTAGCTTCTGCGGCTCCAACAAGCCTCGGCTTATAGGAAGTCCGGTCCGGGATAGCCAAATGGAAGCATAAACAAAAAGTCAAATTGAAAAATCCCAAGTCAGTGAGAAAAAGCGTTGACTGACGAGAAAAAGAAAGTTGGCTGATAGACTTACTCTGGGTGCATTGCCTTCTATATGCACCAAAGTAGATAGCTTACCTGAGAAATGGTCGGAACAAATTCCAGAGTACCTTTATGAAAGTAGTTGGATGTACTATGTACAACGCCTTCATGTTTTTCTTATATCTGTGAAACAGATGTTGACAAAATTAATTATTTATGCCTGGTCAGTTAGTTAATCTGTCTAGGTTCACACACCACCAGTCTTATAACACGGAAATTAGCATGAGAGCACTTCAACACTTACTTCCTATCAAATTCTTTGTAAGCCTGCAGAAGCCAGTTATAAGACGGTTTATTCCTTTTACTCAGTCCATAGTGAAAATAAACGAGTGTGTAGTCATTCTCCACATACTGATCCAGTGTGTGCTTTAGATACCTGTGTGTGATGAACTTCATGAGTGACAACAGCTAGTGTAACGGGGAGGCGCTGTGGCTCAGTGTGACTGGCGCTGAAAAGCCTACTAGATTCGACAGCTAGTACACGGGTTTCGTCAGTAAAATAAGTACCGGACTCTTTTCGTAGCTGGCAAAGACGAAGGGGTAACTGCAGTGGAAGCGGAGTGGTGCCCACCTCAGTTGCAACATTACTGGTACAAGGTGGCTCCCTACGGGCAACGGGAACATGCTTCACCTTTAGTGTAATTTACTAATAGCCTAGAAATAACATTATAGCACTGCCGTGCTGCCAGCCTATGAAAATCCACTTATTCACCTGGACATCAGCACTCACGAGATTCTACTATAGGAATTGTTGCCGTATGACAACCAATGAGGCGAACAATTGAATATTCAGAGTGACTGCACATTACCATACATAGCCTACTAAACTAGTAAGTACACTGAAGAAACCTATCAAATATTGATAGAAGGCCAGTAATAGAGGCCTAATTGAGTTTGCAAGTAACCATCTAAAGCTCAGAAATCACTCAAGCAGTCAAAACTTGCAGAAATGCATGTGATTTCGATTTTCAAGCATTCATCTGCAAGAGATCAATTGAGTGACCTTGGCAAAAATATTGCATGTGCTCTAGTTTACAGAACCCGATATTAACAATCAAATCAAGTAACTGACATTCTATAAACATGTTAAAGGAAGAGGATATAGAGCTCTGAGTGAAGGAGGATAGGGACAGGTGCATTGAAGTCATGAGGGATTAAGGGGTTGCCGTAGATACTGACTTATTATCCGACTAGAGACATCACCTATATACTGAAACATTGACACCATTCTATCATTCCCATTAGCAATAATTGTGCATAGGCTGGCAGTACATTGAATGTGAGTAGACTTGAGCTGTTGTTTGTAAGGAGATTGGCTTTGTTAACTTTACATTCTGAATAAAATACAGCGTGTGTTGATCCCACTGTTCAATGAGAAATTGAGTTGAAATAAAATGATAACAGCATACCCAAGTAGTTTGCCGTGATCGATAATGCCGTGGGGCGGCAGCTTACAGGCTGAAAAGATCACGACTTTCCTCCCACACGCGTCATCGCCTGCTGCAAAGACACTCAACTCGGAGAATTTATCATCGCAGAGAACAGCCGCTCAAGTAAAGTAGACGACAATGTTGAAAAAAGCTGGCCTGAGACAGCCAAGACTAGAAGCGTGTGGTTTAACAAGAAGGAGGGTTTTGTCCAGCAGTGTAATCCCGATGGCCGAACATAATGAGGCAATGAGAACACAGGTTTTAGTTACATTATTTATCATTCCATTTTTATCAGTCAATGATGAACACGTCATTGCTGTATGCGAACAAGATCATAAAACAGAGGGGGAGAAACTTACCGGCCAACTCAATAACTCCGTATTTGGCAATATCGTGGTATTCACTTTCAGTCATTTCTTCCGCATTAATCTAAAATAATTGGGCAATATTTCATGTTCCAAACTGACCAGAGTCTGCAGACCTAACTTGCCTGTGGCATATAGTTCGACCTCCCTTTAGGTCCACACAATCTCATGTACCAAGTATGGACATCTAGAGCCAGTCAGCTATGCTGGTCAGGAGACTGAGGTTGAAAAAATGAAATATTTCACAAGTACGAATATGATGGCGGTATATATTGGGCTCTGTTTCTGCCACCCCTTTTTGTTTTAGAATCTATTTTTTATGGACTTTAATGTGAAACAAAAGATATATTGTCTCATTAAAGTTATTCAGGTAAAATAAAATCATCAAATCAATGCACCTACCGTGGCAGCGCTACCGAGTTCTGTCTCAAAATCATCATCATCAAGCTCAACCTCGGGTTCAAACTCAAACAGTTCATCACTATCCTCATCAAATGTCTCAGCTGTGAAGAAGATATGAACAATGCCAGATGGTTTGGCCAGTGCCTTGAGCCTACATCTGATCAAAGGGCGGGAGGAAGGATGGACATGGGTGGGCAGTGAAACTTGGACGAAAAAATATGTAAGTCAAAAGGCTAGCTAGAACTATAACAGCCTAGATTACAAACTCAACTAAAATACCTCATCACAAAAAATGCCTGTTTTATCTCCTTATTTCGGACACTACTATAGTTTGAATTGTTACATAAAAGTACTATGGCACAGGATATAGTACCTCAGACAATTATACTCATGATAAAGACCGACACACCAACAGCTGGCGTCAGCATTGAACGGCTGCTTGAAGGACAGTCACAAGGCAATGAAAGTTATGGTACCCAATAGTAAGGGAAGCTATGCGTAGGCAGAACGTCGGAACCTTACTCACATATCAGCCATACTATGGTGACAAAAGGCCATGATTTCAATGTATCATGTTAATAAATTATGACTGGTACAACCAATGACCGATATGATCAATGCGCTTAATGAATATAAAGAATCACTGGTCCAATAACTGCAAGCATGACTAAGAGAACTATGAATACTGTGAGGGATAATCTAAGTCTAACCCATCAAATACGATCTGTTCTTATGATAAAGTCAGTATATGCTATACTTTAAAGACGGCTATCGGAGCTGAGGCTACCAAGACCACACATTTTGGGACACCGACAAAGAAGAGTTTTTGTTATAACTTAGGACAAACTCTCTTGATACTACAATCTGGGAGGTTTCCTAGAAAAAACCCACCTAAATCATCAACTACAAGACTACATGAGGAGTCTCGCAGCCTAAATATATCAATTAGATTGTTTCGGTTGAGAGAGACTGTAGATAATTGGAGCTCTGAGACACATTCAGAAAAGGGGTAGGTTCCATTGTAATTGCTACTCACCCTCCAGATCTTTTTCCACAAAGTTTAGTGATTCATGATCAAACTCTAACTGTGGTTCATCGAATGATACCTGGGCCCGATACAGGTCATCTCCTTCCGATCCTACAATCAACAATCACGCGTCGTACGCTTCAGGTAGAATATGGCTCAGTGTCCCCATTAGGCTGCCATTGGTGAAAGTGAATCTGAGCTCCAGAAATTTTCAGAAGTGTGTACGTGCGTGTGGCCTGTGGAGCTTAAACTGATGGACCCATTGACAGTAGCTTCTTCTTTAGTATCCTGCCCAGTGCCAGGGGTACACACGTACCTGCCTTTGACTAGGCGAATTTTAGGATGAGTCATTCGGGGAGTGTGTGCATGCACCCGCATGCCTCTTAAAAAAGGTCACTATACTATGGGTTGGCCTTTTTTTTGTCTAGTATGGCGATCTGAGTCTCATGCGGGTGAAACGCCAAGTAGTGATATCCACAAGGCCATCGCTTCACCCTACCCATGTAATCAAGTGTTCAGTAGCTCACCATTTTCAGAGGATATTCTGCGAGCCTCCATGTGAGTCGTTTCAATCCATCTGCTTCTCTGTAGGATGCTGGAATGCAGATCATAAAACCAGTCAAAGTGAGCAGGCGTTTGACAAGACAAAATTGACTACTCCTACTACTCGGCGGTTACTTCTAGGACTAGCAAGAAAGGAAGTAGTGCGGAAATAGATGAACAGGTTAGCAGAAAACTGAATAGTAGAACTCATGTAAGTCATAACTGTGGCTGTTGGTTAGTTAAGTTATACTGTCTAAGCGTACTCAAGCTCTTACTCACTAACTTACTGATTACAAATACAATCTACAAACCCATGTTCCTGCACTCAGTGACTCCGAGTCTGAGTCAGTCACTCAAAGTTCAAACCAAATTCAGTGTCACTGTCAATCACTCAGTCACTGAGTAAATGACTTACTACTGACTGTGACACTGACAGACGTGACTGCTTGTGTGACTGTGAGAGCAACTGCAAGACTGGTGGGAGTCGTGGCAGATGCCCACTAACTACTAAGTGGTATAGACTGGTGACTACTAACTAGTAAGTAACTCGGTAGTTAACTAAGTAAGTTACCAAGTTAGTTGAGTTGACGTACTCACGAAGTAACTAGTAAGTTAGCTACGTTTGGTTAGGACAATTTAGTTAGGTACTTACTAGTTACTAACTTAGTAAGTACTAAGTTTAGACTAATAATTATAATATAGACAGTTTGTTAGCTATAGTCCTCAGTCGTCACGGTCATGACTCACCTAGCTTGGCTCCCAATGACAAGAAACACTTCGATTAAAGATAATCTAGTGGTGCAGAATCGCCAGCAGAGGGTGTGTTGTAGTCTAAACTGGGGAAAACAAGTAACGGGTACCGCGCCGACAAAACTGGAAGTAACAGTCTCTAGAAGCCTTGTAGTCAGAGAGGGCTTTATCGTACAGGAAACAGCATGCGATACGCAAGCTCTAGTGATTCAACTGTGAATGAACTTTTAAGGCTTAGAACTTGCATGGTATACAAAGGCCTCTACCAAGCGTTTATATGCTTAGCTCTGGGCTTTTGGCTTGTTGAGTAGAACTCAAGTCAAGGCCAAGTTTACCTTTCAATTTCATTGTTTTTTTGTGCAACGAACCTGCAGAGAACGTAATCATGAATCATTGAGGCAGCCTAGGCAAGTGAAGACGTTATTCCAATCACTGTTGGATGGAGATAAACTGAAACTGCCCTCACTATCATGATAGTCACTATGACTGAGTATGATACTATCACTATCATATCCTATGCCATGTCATGTGTCACTCGACTCAGTGACTCACTCACTGACTCACTCTCAGTCAGTCTCACTGACTAAGTTACTAGTTAGTAAGTTACTAGTTTCTTACTAGTTACTAGTTTAGTACTACTACTAGTACTACTAGTTACAGTTACACTTACTGTTAGTTTGTTAGTGTTACTCACTTAGTAGTCTTACTGAGTAACTACTAACTTACTCAGTTACTCACTTACTCAGTTACTGTTACTGTTAGTTACTTTACTGGTAGTTACTAGTTTCTAAGTTAGTACTTAGTTACTAAGTTAGTTACTGACTTACTCACTGTTAGTAACACTCACGTGTTAGTGTTACAGTGTTAGTGTTAGTTAGCTAGTGAGTGACTGAGTCCATCTGGGTCAGTCCAGTGAAGGAGTGAGGAGTCTCTCAGTCACTCTCAGTCAGTCATTGACTGACTGATTAAGTCCCTCTCGTGTCATGCACTTACACACGATCACTCTTTAAAAGTTGAATCAGGTCATCCAACGTCATCCGAATCCGATTGAGTTAAGTGCACCTGTATTTACTGTGACTGTGAGACTCAGTTACTTATACTATAATAGACTATACTAATAATACTAATAATAATAATAATATATTCTATGCAATGAAAATTAAGAGTAACATGTCAGGTGACGCCAACGATCAATGCCAAAGAGTGAGTAACCGAGATAATTAAATTAATTACCAATTACTAAATCTGTTATTCTCTGAGTGAGTCAGTGAAGTGTCTTCACTATAAGTAAAACTCACTGGCTGCACCACATTCTCCACTACCTTGACCAAGAGGGAAAATCACAGTTATTAGTTACATCTTTCTAAGTTAACTAACTTCATGTAGTTAACTACAAGTACATATTTGTTATAGTCTGGTCATAGACTGTACATCGAGTCTATATGACAAGCCTTGCAAACTTTGCCAGGCGACAGTCCATTAACGAGACTATCTACATCTGCCATTGTGTGAGCTCCTGATTGAGCCGCCAGGGCATTTCACCACCTTGAGTACCTGTCACATTTACTACTAGGTCTTTGAGTGATTGCTTCGCAATGCCTGGCAGCATGAATGTGGTGTTACTCCTTTGCGGTTAGTGGCACACATCATTCACAATCGGTTGGCTGTGACTATTTTCTCCGCTGTATATCGGTTTGCAATAAAATTAATTGCAGGATACCTTTGATTCCAGATGTGATGATGATTCGATGCTGTAGACTTGTGCATACTAATCGTTTGAGAAGACTATCGCCATATCTACAATTGCACGCCGGTATGCTTACAAACTATACATAAAAGTATGAATAATCATAAAATACTGAGAGTTGTACTATGCATTTGGTGTTCATTAAATAGCGTATGAATAGTGTCCGAGTATGCATGTAACAGCTAGTCAAATCAACATTGAGCCGCAGGATTTATATTGTAGATGATTACTGCACAGTGCCAGAGAAGCCGTTACCCCGCCACTCGCGCGTGATAGTATGCGGATCAGGAATAGTGGGATGTAGTGTGGCTTATCACCTCACCAAGGCTGGTGAAAAAGATGTTCTCCTACTTGACAAGTCAGGGTAGATATCCCTTTTTTATTATTCGGAAGTGATCACATTCCAGTGTAGTCAGCCTCAGACCTGGCCGATAGCACTCATTTTGGTGAAGTCTTTTCCTGATAGTTTTGGATTTCATTCTCATCAACTGATTACTGTGATGTGATGCATTGTTCTACAATAGGTCCCCAGAAGAGGTGAACACTTTCCATGTGAAAAAGGTACTGACGCGGTGTTTATTGTAGTATTGGAGAAGGTGTTACCAGCTATTCGGCAGGTATTATAGGCCAACTGAAAGGAACATCGGCTGAGACCCGGATGATCCAATATACCATAGATCTATACACAGAACTCAGCCAACAATACAATATCGGTACGCTAGGTGCCTGAAATTATCTCTGGTCTTTTAGTGCATCTACTAGTTTTTCAGTAGGGTTATTGGTGAAGTCCTTAAAAGAATAAACAAAGTTTTTGACATCGATTTCCCCATGGCTTTAGATGATTGTCTTTTGACTCGAGGTCAAGTGCATCTAGCATGCAGCACGTTTCTATCTGCATGTCTGCCAGGTCCCTGACCTGGAGCCAATCTCATACAATATCATTCAGTCATGCTATTTAAAAATGGAAACATTGTGTAAAATGATGCAGATAATTCTGTAGACATAAGACAGATCACATGACTTTTCAACTAAGATGTCCATTTTCGTAATTATTTGTGCAAAGTAATTGTGCGACCTCTGTAGGCGACAGTTGGAGTGTACTTTTTGTTGGCGAAAATATGTGTCAAGACCGATTACCAGCTAACATAAACCAGATTGTCCCTCATAACCTAATTGGCTGCCACTGCTGTAGTTTCCAATGACAAAGTAGCCCAGTAGCTATATATTGAGATTGATTTTGGGAGACCCATATGAAATCAACTTCTAAATAATGTAGGAATATGCTAGGTTCCACTGCTTCCAAATTTTTGACGAATCCCAAATTCAGTAAAAGGTTGTCACACACAGGTTTTCCGAGAACTTTTTTATGAACTTAAAAAAAAACTTTCCAGATCTTTTCAACACAACATAACTGCATGAATCCTCTTCATGGTTCTCCTCCTAATGCATATGTTGCTTTCTGTCTATGGTCTCATTGCCTTTTCATGTTGCAGACTATATCAAATCAGGAACTCTATTTCTTGCCCGAACACGAGATCGTCAGCATAATTATGAGAGAAAACACCAGAGTGCGCAGTGAGTTTGTTATCACATTTCCCATTCTTATATCGTGACACTTAACTGAGCTGTTTGTCTCTTATCAAAAACCAGGTGCCTTATCAGGCCTACGTTGGGTAGTATTTTAGTATTATTTTCACTTCTACACATGACAGGGCAACTGTCGGAAACTGTGCAGAAATTGGCCTACTGAATCTATTTGACTCGGTGGTTTTCAGTGTGAGTCATTGGAAGACTTTCTTCTTACACCAATGTGCCCCACGAAGAAGGTTGCCCTACAGTTGGACATGCGTTATTTAACTTCAGGATATTCATAAGTGACGAGGGTTTTGCCCAGAGAGTCTCTGTCCAAGACTCAGCTCACTCTACGCTAGGCCATCGTTTCATTCTAGTATTTTGGTTGTAGGCACACTAAGGTGGTGACCGAATTACTGAGCAAAGAGAGGGTGACGGAGAAGTATCCATATATCAACCAGGAGGGCCTGGAGGGGGCACTGTATATTCCTCATGACATTATAGTGGATACACCCAAAATAACTCATATTTTGGCTGAACTTGCCCAGCAAAATGGTAAGTGTGTTCATGTTGTCATGTCAATGACTTTCTGATCGATACCTGCAGATACGCTGCCAACCTGGGACGATGCTACTTTTTTTTTCTACCTTTTGGCATATGTCAGGGGTAGTACAGAAAATGGCCTACTCATCTATTCTTCATCTCCCAGAGTGCTTGCGATTTGCAGCCATGTAGTTAAGGTAAAGTCTATGGGTGGACCTCAATGAGTGAGTGGGTAGCGATCCCAAATGATGAGGGTGAAAGATGAAGTGACCGGCCTATGATATCCCTGTTGATGGGTCTGTTCCAATCCAGTTCTGAGCTTGTGATATCCCTGTGATGATTGCTGTTTGCTGTTCTAGGTGCTACTATCGCGCAGAACTGTGGTGTTATAAAAGTGCTCACTGACGGCAAGAAAGTCACCGGCGTTGTCACATCTAGAGGCACAGTAATGTGCGATCGCTTCGTCAACGCCTCTGGCCAGGTAAGATCTCATCTTCTGTGACTTCGATCTCTAGGTAGATTTACCTTTGTGAGATGCACACCGAGGCCTGTGCATTCAGTGTGCACCTATTTTATGCCATTACGAACATGATAGGATCGCCAACCAACAACATCTCATTGTCATTTGTCAGTGCACTCCCTAATGTAGTTGTTCACCATTGGCCACCTTGATCGGGTTAGTATCATGACCCATTGTAAACCCAAGTCGACCAGAGGTGAACTAGTCCTGTTGTTGTCTGCACATTTCAACTGGTTGTTACTTATTTGTAGTGGGCTCGAATGGTTGGCAAACTGAGTCGACCACGAATTCGTGTGCCTGTTCACCCTGTGGAACATTACTATATGTTAGCTAAGCCACAGGAGCAGCTGGACCCAAACATGCCAGGTAGCATAAATCACTGATTTCCGTTTAAATGATGAGTGTTTGCTTACGTTCTAATATATTCTCTAATCTAATGTATTGGATTTCCTGCATGCTCTAGAAGTTGTTTTCTAGAAACCCGCAGTTCCTAACCCAGGACTCCGAAATGTCATTCCACATCATGGCCTAATGGTGTCTGGTGCTGCGTGTATGCGCAGTATTCCTAATAGACCTTGAAGAACCAGATAAAATATAGTTCTGTCTCAAGGTTGGCATCAGTAGATTAATATTTAAGCTGTATGAAGAGAGGTCAATTGAACATATTCAATGCCCAAGTACATGTGGTCGTGTTAACTGTGGTGGTGAAATCTTTTCTATTTGATGGTCACTATCCTGCTTTTGAACAAATACAATACCACACAAACCGATATAAATCAGAAGATTCTCTATTTTCAGTTATTCGAGACTACGACAATCATTGCTATTTTCGAGCCTGGGGTGACTCTATACTGGCTGGTGCTTTCGAGGAAACAGCGAAACCGATCTTCCATGATGGAATTCCTGATGATTTTAATTGTTCCACCACTCGTCTCCCAGAAGATTGGGACCACCTCCGTACGCATGGCATTTATTGCGCACCATATTTCCTTAGTGTCTACACCCTTTATATTCTGCGATATATAAATTTCTATCCCATTGTGGTCGTCTTATATCTCACTCGTTTTGCCCATCTAAATGTGCAAACATCGTAGTTCTACTGTGCCTCTTGCTCGGGAACTCCTATTTCTGAACTCAGTAGAGAAGCGCTAATTGACACAGGACAGATATTACACACCTAAGTGCCAACAGCTCGAGTAGTTTAGGTTGTAGCACTGAATTTTTATGTTCAGATTTTACATAAGTCCAACTCACACTAGTCGCTAACCTAAAAGTATTGGAATCTTTATCACCATCATTGACAGAAATCCTGTCCAGTGTATTAACACAAATAGGAAGTATGGTTTGTTTTGTCATTTTAGAGTTTATGCTAGATAAAGTACTACATGTCATCCCGTCTATGAAACGGGCCCAGGTTGAGGACGTTATAACCGGGTCAGAGGCCTTCTCACCTGACCGCCATTGGATTGTCGGCCAGTCGCCAGAGGTATGGTCATTACTCTTCTACAATTCAATGCATTTTATTTACGAAACAAGTCAACTGGTACAGTTCATTTTATGGATTTCCTGCTTTTTCCTCATTGGGCTGCCACCTCTGTTGTCCTTGGGAGTTCTTTTGTCGGTTCCTCCGTCGGCTCGTTTGCCCTCGGCTCCTCCGCACTGGGAGCTGACCCCTTTTCGATTGGCAGGTTTATCATCGTCTTCGCTGCTTTCCTCTTTAGCGGCACTGCTCTGCGCCCTCGTCGCTTTTTCGGTTCAGCGATGAGTGGCTTTCGAGCTGGCACGGCTCTCCTCACTCTGACTGCCTTCGCAACTTCACCACTGTCCCTCCTAACTACTGCTCGTCTGCACCTTCTCGGCATTCCTCTACCTTCTGCCATTACCACGTCAGCAGCTTGAGGCTGTGCTGTTGCATGCTTACCTGTTGCTTTAGTAGCTTGCGCGCTAGTGGCCTGGTTTTTGCCGTTTGTACTCTGAGGTTTCGTGGTCCGTTTCTTGACTGTAATTTTTTGACTATTGGTAGCTTGAGTCTTAGTCTTAGCAGTTTTAGTTCCACTGTTAGTATGAGTCTTCCTGGCGGCCCGAACCTTGTTGTGAGTAGTTTGAACTTTGCCAGCTGTTTGAGTTCGCTTGATCGATTGAATCTTTTTGCTAGTGTGAGCTTTGGGCTTGGCTGTCCTGGAAATATGCTGTCCGCTCGAAATTTCCGTGTAGTCCATTTCAGTTTGGCTGGATTCCGAAGGTGGTGACGCCTCTGTGCAAAGAGACTCGGAGATGTCGGTGGCTGATCCGCTGCTTGTAGTGCAGTCATCACTGTGCGCGGAGCTCGCCTCTGAGTAAGTATCACTTGTATCCGATTCATACTCGGTATAATCTAAAACAAGTGAACAAAGGTTCTCCACTTACTCCAGTCTCAGCTATTGGTGGCATTGCAGGCAGTTCGGTTTGCTGCTAAGGATACCATAAATGTCACTGGGGTATAAGTGGCCATAGTTGTCACAACCTCTTGCCAAGTTTGGTACTAAATTGCCCTTGATAACAGCGTTGCCCTCAAATAAAGTGTAAGAAATATCAATTCAAAGTGTAGTTCCCTATATATCAGTAACCCAGTCTGCGAGACTTCTGAACAATGCTAACATTGGATTATCCTGTATATGTAGGTCTCTGTTGTAAGCCAATCTTGGCATGATATTGGTAACTTAAGGTTGATGGAGTATTATAATCCACTCACCTCGCTCTGAGTGTGAACTCCTTGGATAGGCGGATCTGTCCCGAGAGACTTGCCTCCGCTTTGCCTGCTTTCTTTCAACCTTTACTTCGCGTCTCAGCTCCTCTCTTGCATACCTAGACATCCAATATATGTTTTATTTTTCATCAGTCTTTGCTGTTTCTCACTCAACCTCATGCACTTCAACTCAATTCCTCCTATTGCTACCACTACCCGTACGAAACTTTCCGACTTTCTGCCTTTGATCGGGGCCTATTTCACGCGCTTGTTTTGGCCTCTAATACTTAAGATATGGTTTGTTGTCCACATCAGGTCAGTTACTATGCCTTTTTGTTCACTACCGTCTACATCTTACAACGCTAGCATGAACTCAGTTGATTTACGCCATTTACTGATGATCCCAGTTCATTGGGTGGGCTTGGTGCCTATATATCTTCACTTACCTCCGTTTTTGATCAGCTGTGAATGACCGCCAGTGAGACTCAGTGCGTTCTTTCAGCTCTGACTCGTTTAGCCTGCGCCTACCATCCCTCTCCCGCTTACGCCTATATAGCTTTACAAAAAGCCGAAATCCTTTCTTCATGTTGCTAGTCTCTAATCACACTTGGCAACTTGTGATGATGTCAACACAGAAAATACCCAACATACCATGTATATTGCGCTTATTATCAGTATTATTATTGGTATCCATCAAATGCGGGTGACCATAAGCCTGGGTATGATTCTAAAACTTGACCATGCCCAAGACTTACTCAGCTCCACTTGGGTACCAGTTGACTCTGTATGAACTCTTGCGCTGCAGATAGTCCTGGGAGGTTGGGGGTCCGTCAAACCACGTCGTTTGTTTATGCTGTGAATTCGACTACTCTTTTACAAAAAAGTGAATTATGAATCCTATAAATTATACACAAAAATGGAATGTTGGGGATTGGAAGGTCTAGGACAGCTAAACATGTAAACGGTCCCAGCTGCATAGTAGTGCACTAACAAACACAATTTAAATTGTTCCAGTTAGCCGGTTACTATCTTGCGACGGGATTCTGCGGGGCAGGTACAGCAGCCTCCGGCGGTGTAGGCCAGCGTGTTGCCAAACTCATCATCGAAGGAGATCACATCGACTGGCACGATGCCATAGATATCAAGCGATTTGTGGACCTGCATAACAACATAAAGTACCTACGAGCACGTGTCAAAGAGGTCGTGGGTAAGTTTGTCTCGGACAGACAAAATGTCGACCAATGAGATGCCTCTCTGTGTCACAGAAGAGGGTTCAGTTTGTGGATGCATTTATCACAAACCAGAGCTGGACAATGTAACATGATGTGTTACTGAATAGTTACCTGGCCCCTTTACAAAGATAATCACAAGGGTTTAGTTTTGAAAGCTTCTCTACCTAAACTGAAGGGGCTGACCCTTGAAATATCTCTCTGTTTATTCTCCGGGCCTTTTTCCTTCGGGCTTTTTGTCTTTTCTTGGGCGTGCCCATGTTACAGGCTGTACAAAGAGCTAACTGAGGCAAGTTCGCTGGCTTTATCAGGTGCTGCTGAGTAGTGTGTTTGCCTGTCTAACCATGGAATGTCCTGCAGGCTTTGACTATGGAACCGATAATATAATGCCTGAGAAGGAGTACAAGACGGCCCGCTCCCTGCGTGTCTCTCCTCTTTACACCCGAGCTGCTAAGGCTGGAGCAGTGTTTGGGGAGAATGTTGGGTTTGAGAGAGCACTTTACTTTACATCCAACTCTCCGCAAGGTGAGCTGGGAGGGGGAAGGGGGCCCAACCTCATACCCTGCCACATTTTCTTATCAATCACACCCTACATATCACAACAAGCATTGCCTCTACTGAAGGTTCATAAGTCAGCAAATGATTGACATTTCCACTCACAATCACCAGATCCATCTCAGTTTAGCAGCTGATACCTGCCATTTGGTTTTTTATGCGCTGGTTGATTTTCTATGGTAGAGGAGAGTCTGAACATGCAGCCTACGCGGTACGGCAAGCCACATTATTTTGACACCGTGAAGACAGAGTATTGGGGATGCAGGGAGAACGTCTGTGTAGTGGACATGTCATCTTTCTCAAAGACAGAGATCAGGGTTAGTATCTACATCCATGCTTTGAAGGAGTGGCCGTGGCTTAGTGGTTTGAGTGCGTAATTCGTGTACAGGGAGTGGATTTGAATCCCAGAGAAGTCAAAGGCGATGGCAAGAGAGGTGTCTGGCCTCAACTTGTTTCTGAGGTCTGATGAAGCCTCCATGTTAATGAGAGAGCAAGCTCTGCTATTCTGCCCAGTGAAAACTAATGTGAAGAATAACCGGAGGAAAAGACCTATATTTACGTTTGACCACACTAAGGGCCACAGTCTATATATTGATCAGACATGTTCTTTAGAGCGCTCTGTAGCAAGAAGTATTTAATTTCTCTGTTGAGCTGTTACTCTACCCGGAACAGGCATGGCAGACTTGATGATATCATCTTATCTTTTAGGCAGAGTCAGGCACAGAGCTGGTGAATGCCCTCCAATATATTTGTGCTAATGATGTGGACAAACCAGTAGGGACTGTCATTCACAGTGGCATTCTCAACAAGAGAGGCGGGTTCGAGAATGACTGCAGCCTTTTCAGAGTAGACGAAAACAGGTATGGGATATTTGCTCTGTTTCAATGTGTACGCTGGGTTCTTACTCAACATTCCACTCCCACTATCTGCTGCCGAATTGCGTACACTATAAACTCTTCAGATTACTCCTAGTATGGACTGGAGCCCTTGGGGTTCTGAAGGGCTCTGGTATGAACCAATTGATAACCTCTCAACGGCAATGACAATGTAAAACACAGGTGTTTTTGTAAGAGTAAATGTAAGAACGCTATGGTTTTATACTTTGTTTGGCTGGCCAGAAAGGTATAGCTGCTTAAATGGAAATGGAGAACTGCTGAATACTGGAGGATCATTGCCAGTGGCAAGCCCTTTATGTCACTAAGCCTTAAAAAAATTTCTAATAATCATGGGGTTTTCAGTGATAATGCGCTTCAATAACCCCTTCAGTTACTCAGTTATCGGTTGCTAATCTTGTGGAATGAAAATGAATCTCTTGTCAATTTCACCATACCATGCCAATCTCAGCAAATGATCACACACACGGACACTCCCTGTAACGTGACATTGGCCACATCTTCCTGCAGGTTTTTCATAGTGTCACCCGCATCTCAGCAGACACGCAGTGGTTGGTGGTTTCGCACGCACCTGCCTGCGGATGCGGCCGTCCAGATCAGTGACATCACCTCCATGTATACGGTTATCAACCTGATCGGGCCCAAGGCTCGTGAGCTGCTACAGGAACTCACTGATATCTCACTTAAGGTTGCAGACTTTCCTCACATGACTGGAAAGGTGAGAGGCATGCCCAGACTCCTTTCTCTTTGCGAATTGTCACAGCAATTGTTTTGGGTTTGGTCGCCACTGTCTAAGTGTCTGTTTGATTTTAGAACCTCTATGTGGCGAATGCAGGAGGTGTTATGGCCATGAGGCTGACCCATGCCGGTGAGGATGGATTTATCCTCTATATCCCATCAGAGGTGAGGCCCACGGTCTTAAGTACCAATACCAAATTCAATAAATTGATCTCAAGCCTAACAAATCAAAAAGTTCTTAGCTAAAATGTATGTTTTGTGCTTTTAGTGAAGAATTTAAATCGTTGGGCTCGGCGTGGAAGACAAAGCTGGCACTCGTAAAAGTTACTATTTGGCTTCAAGGGCGGGCAACAAAAGAGAAACTAAATGAAAGTAATCAGCATTTAGAAAGAAAGAGACTACACTGTCATTCCCTTATTATTCTGTATCACTCCAGCTTGACTGCGCTGTCCAGCCTTATCCCTATTTTCTGTTGCAGTACGCCCTCCATGTTTATGATTCGCTGATGGATGTGGGTCGGGACTACGGGATCAGAAACGCAGGCTACTTAGCTCTGCGTTCACTACGTACCGAGAAGTTCTTCGCTTATTGGGGCACTGACCTGAATTCGCAGGTGACCCCGCTCGAGTGCGGCCGCGATCATAGAGTCAAGTTATCGGTGAGAGCTTGTCATCACCCCTATCTGACCCTAGAATGTTTGATAAACATAATCATCTTGCCACAAATAAACCCTGGATTGCAACACAAAGAAATGCTGTCAAGTCTCATATTCGGAGTGATGAGTCAAACTCGTGGTTTAGGCGCTATTATGATGGCCATTTTGTTGAAATACTTGGCAAGTTTCTGTGTGTGCGTCGGAGTATTGGTCCACGCTCTCATTCTTCCATGAATATATCATTGTAGACGGGTATAGATTTTATTGGACGCGATGCTTTATTGCGGCAGAGAAAAGAAGGAATAAAGAAAAAGTTTGCCATGTTTACTCTGCCTGAGCTGGACGTAATGAAGGAAAATCTGCCATGGAAGGGCGAGCCCATCTTTCGGAATGGCAAGCATGTTGGCACAGTAACCAGCTCTGCATTTGGTTATACATTAGGCCACATGGTCTGTCTCGGGTTTGTGTCGCATGAGAACGGACTGAATGTATCAGCATCATATATCACTGATAGGACAGCCTCGTATGAGATTGGCATCGGTAATAAGAGACACTTCGCCAAGCCATACGCGTACCCACCCAAGATCGAGGCAGCTAATTTAGGTTTTTATTTACCCGCGCAGAAAACACTGTAACCTACAGAGCCGGATCAATTCACCGCATTGCCAACAAATCATGGCAACTGAGCAACCATAAGTTAAACAGAACGCTCTTATCACAGTGGATTGGAAAATTTTCCTATCGCAGTTTAGCTTTATCAGTACTGAGTATCTGAGATATGGCAGTTGCCTAAGCTAGCAATCATTTTGAGGTGAGT
>Ga0224511_10000649_pt1 | contig 17684 bp, 9 predicted proteins | sample SF_May12_sed_USG_2_FD_169988 | JGI IMG/M metagenome (GOLD analysis project Ga0224511, IMG submission 169988) | Sediment microbial communities from San Francisco Bay, California, United States - SF_May12_sed_USGS_8_1 | ecosystem: Environmental > Aquatic > Marine > Sediment | place: USA...
ACAAAAATATATGTTTTCTAAATGTCTGTTGCGTCATGATGTTGTAAGAGTTTTTGTGTCGTCCCTTGTGCTAGTTTTTGTACGGGCCATTTTGTCATGGTGCCCTTCAACATGACATGTCTACATTGTTTGCAACATTCTTTGTTTGTACATCTCTTCAATTTATATAATACATGAGGGTCATCGCACTTTTAACAGAAAAATAGTTAAAAATAGAATCCACCCGTTAATGCAAATGTAATAAATATTGTGTAGATGAAGCTCAGTTATTGCTTTATACCACAAATAGTATTTTCAAATTGTAGAAAATAATTGTTCTTTATTAATTTTCGTAGCCTGACCCGGGATTCAAAAGTACCAACTGCTCCATTTGTAAAACCCTAAAAAGGGTCCATTCTCGGGGCTCGGGTGACGAGTTTAAGTAGCCACAGTGCTGTTTTTTACGACAATAATCACCCCGAAATTATAAACTACCCTTTAAGCCATTTTTAAAGAACGATGAACACATTTCACAGATCTGTAAGTGCTTATTATTAAACCCGATTTGGGGTTATTAGACCTCAAGAGGAAGTTAAGGCAACTGAGCCCAACACGTCTGAGAAAAACAAGTAACGGAATGATGCCGATAAACCAGGTACGCGTGTTATCTCTATTGGGTAAACGACTTTTGAGACAATGGTGTAAGAAAATTATTTTTAACACAAACAGATAAACACACAAAAGTTGATTCACAGTTAGTTACTTTTTTGGGGGGTAGATAACATGCAGATGCTTGGAGGTATGTCCTGGTGATGATCACAGGCCAAAAATGGGGATCAGACAGACGACATCATCCGTGTCTCATATCAACGTAAGTTAAATTACAGCTGCTGCATAGTTGTTTGATTAACACGCATGGTCATTTTGAAACAATGTACTAGACTTTCAGAACATCAACATCATGTAGCTTATGACTTATAACTGAACAGTTCCGCAAATCTTCAATCCCCACCCCTTGCCTCGGGACATAAGGTGTTTGCAACTCCATATTAGATGATACAATTAAACTGATGAAAGTGAAAGCCCTCTGGAAGCAAATCCTGCATGGGAAAACAGCAACCTCGATTCTATTGAAGCTGTTCATCAGTGGAAATGAAAGATGCCACTTTACTGACGCCCTAGCGCATGAGCGGAACTCTATTGTCAAATATAAACAACACACTTCATGATCCCTGAGGACCAGAAAAATATAACTACATAATGATGAAGTACGTGGGACATTTTACAGCCGCCACACAGGCACTTAACACCACTATTGTATCAGGACGGATGTTGTTATCAAAGTGTAACATCATGATTGTTTATCCGGAATGCAACCACACTGTCTATATAACTTCCGTATATGTTAACGTATAACGTTTTAATTGCAATTTTAAATGGACATTTATAAGTTATGCAGATGTTTACTTGATAAATATGTTTGTTGATGAACACAACTGTAGTGCTGATTATACGTGTTTATGGAGATTTTCGCCATGTAGACACTGAAAATGATATCTAAGAGCCAGTGGGCGGTGTTTTGGCTGACATCACTGTTGGTGGTGGACAATGTAGTTGGTAAGACAGTTTTCGTACTAAATTTTGCAGTTGAATTTAATAAGTGAAAACGGTATTTAAACAAATGTTATAACACAGCATCACAAAAAAATGATGCTGTCAGCTGTCACACAAATGTCGTTATTGAAAAGAATCATTATATCGTTTTTGATGCCTAGAGGTTTTTTCTATTATTCCTGTTCAAAAGCAATTTAATGCGATTTAATTCACACTTTATGCTACAAAAGCGCAAGTAGTTGCATACTGTACGAGAATGCTTGAAATCTTTATCATATTTTAATATTAATGTTCAAAAATGATGCTTACAAAGCAGATTTAAGGGCACCATAACAAATTGGCCCGTACAAAACAAACTGAGTTGGCACAACATTATTACGCAGAAAAAGCTGTAACAAAATTTTAACGATAAGGATTGAAATTAAGTTGTTCTGTAACATGAATTTTACTCTAGGCCATTGACGCTTAAACATTTAACACCTGTTTACAAAATAATAGACACAACCCCAAAAGCACGATCGATTTTATACTGACCCAGCAACATTTTATATAGACCCGTCATTGGCCCGATATTGGATTCTATATCGGCCCGATATCGGCTGCCGATATCGGCCCAATGTCGGATGTGCAACTCGGCTACACATTGGGCCGATATCGGCAACCGATATCGGCTGCCGACATGCAGCCGATATTGTGCCGACATTTACAGGTCATCGCTTTTTCTCGCTAAAACTCCCTTTTCTTGATTGTTAAAACCCATTGCAAATAAGATAGGCAAAAGAAAGACAGAAAAATGCATCAATTTCAACAAATTTATTTTTACCAAAACATTTAAGGCTACTTTTGAGCAATTTTGAAGGCGCTGTACTTGTCTGTACAGTGGCAGGAATAGGTTGCTGGTAGTGGGACCGTGCCAGACTTGTTTGAAAGCAGCCAGCCTTCAATGGGGATGGCCTCTGTGGAAGGCTGCACATATTTTTCTGACATGGGGTTACTGCCTTTGGAGATATGGGCACCTCATGCTCAGATGACGAGTACAGTCGTGCAGGAAGACAGAATTTCTTTTACATTTCTTTTTGGAACCACTCATCCAAGTTTGAGTGAAATAGATTTCGATCACCTGCAAAAATGTGAACAAAACTAACTAAAGTAACACCTATTTTCTGTTGATTTTCTTAACTAGTTTGTGGTAAGTTCATAGTTATAACGTTTTGACACCACTGCGAGGGCTTAGTGCAAAACTATTGTAACTACCACATTTTATAAAAGAAGTTACAATAGTTTTGCACTAAGCCCTCGACTGTTCATGTATTAGGTGATGAGTTAATTCAAAATAGCAGAACAGGCCAGTCGCGAAAATACATTACAAAAAGTTAAATCACGTTTTTGTTACGAAATTGTCACGATTATATTTAAATATCAACATCACTCATTTTTTAATACAACTAAATAAATGTATTTAATAAATACATGAAATTACCAGACAAAAGGTTGATTTTTTTCAATTCCTTTGTATCACCCTTGGATTCAGAATTCAAATTCCCGGATGAACGGTGCGGCGGTAAAATACGCTATTGTGCAAATCGCAAACAAAAGCGATTTAATGTTGATCAATCCGACTTGCACACTTGTGTGATGTTACAATATGAAATACTAAATGGATTAACATTAACAATCCATTGAATACACAATAATTTGAAGAAAAAAAACAACTTTACAGTGCAATTATATATATCGGTCCGATATCGGAAACCGACATCTATATTCCGACATCTAGCCGATATCGGCCCGATATGGGAATGTTTGCTGGGGAAGTCCATTTAGATGGTGATGGTGCTTAATATTTTGCTATTTTGAGCGTCAATGAAGAAGTCAAGTTATATTTAATCACTTATTTATAAGGATATTTATTTTTTTGTATACAATTTGAGTAGTAAAGTGTATAGCGTACTTGACTTGCAACCGTGCGTCCGAACACCGAATCCACAAGTACACTATAAATGGAGAAACTTTATTATCTTTTATATCTATATTTATATATCTGAAGATTTTTAAAAATACCATCTATATATGTAAACACTGACACCTCTCTTAACGACCAACCCGAAACAAAGCCCACCTCTCAATTGTGACCACTTCTTTTTGGAACAAAATATTTTCTCTATTTTATTCAATGGCCACTAATTCCTTAATTGCGACCACCCCTCTATTCCATTATTACGACCAATCTCTCAGGACCTTATCAATTTGAAAAACGTAGTGTAGAAATCATGCATATTAATGAAAAAAGCCTGCGCACTTACTGACTGAGCTATGAATTCACATTGCCATGTCTCAATGCGTCATGTTTACCCTTTTATACATTGCTCTTAAAAAGAACTAAATATAAAATCACACACTCATGGATTTAGCTTCAAAAAGTTTTATTGCTCAATGTTTTGTTTTAAAGATGCGGTTTAAACATTACGATAGGAAATACATGTATGTTTTACAAGGTTTTGGACCAAAGAAAGTTACAGCGCAACAGCCAGACCTAAGATTAGAACCAGGGGCCTCTGGCACCGTAGTCCATTGTGTGACATGCAATCGTAACTACTCGGCGATTCCCGGCAACGCTCGAAAATGTGACCTCGCATGCAATAGTAGGAATACACCCAATAGCAAATATTGGTGATTCGTCTGAGAAACGAGGCTTGCATGTAAACAAAAATAAACCCTTGCCATAGTAAAGTTCTTTGACTCAGGATTTTAAGAAAGATCATAACAAAAAATCATCCATTTAATTTAATCCGTTTAAACACTTAAAAATGCAATTCACTAGCTTACCGAGTCTTTAGTATACTATTTTTCGCGTTTCATTGATGTTCACATGGAAATCAAGCGAGGTCACGATCTTTATAGAGAAACAGACTACTTGCTCTAAATATCATTTCCGATGTCAACTTCGGTAGAAATCACCGAGGTGTCCCGATTGTTGTTACATGTAGGACACCATTCCAACTTTAAGTAGCTGTATCAGTCAATCGAACTGTTTCAACGTTATGCATGAAACAAGCACAGCTGTATTGGCGGGCCACACTTTTTTATCAGAGTCGTTATATTTTTCTGCAATATTGTACATGTATAAAGAATAATGTTTCGTAGTTGTCTATTACCAGAGAATGATCCACTGTTTAATTATGGCTTAAAGAAAAAGTTAAACACTTTTGATTGCAAGAACAAGACATAGCAGCTTTAATTCAAACTATTTTAATTGCTATTGTAACAAACTTTTTTCCTTAAATGGCATACACTGAATTTATGTAAATCTATCAGATAACTTGGACGCAAATAACCAAGGCCATGGAAAACCTTACGGTTACCGATTTCTAGCAGTTTAAAACAAACCAAAACTAAATCCAACATGTGTGCTGTAATCGTGATATAATAAAATTTACCGGAACTTTGGACAGGATGTTCATAGTTTCAACATTGAAATTCAAGTTGCTATGCCTGTATCTTTTGAACTAGTGTACCTCGTCGTTATAGATTACGCTTTCCCCTATACCCCTATATATTCTTATGCAGCCGCTATTTCGTTTGTGTGAAGTCATTTCTTTCTCATGAATGACGCCAGTTGAGAACGGCCGCTATTTTGAATTTGCAGGACTTCATTCAAGTAGTGACGTAACTTGAGAACGTTAAGTTTACATTGAAGAAAACACTGTCAACAACGTTATAAGATTCCAGTTTTCATTATAAAATACGTTATTTTGCAATAAGTGATAAGTGTAAAAGGATTTAAGTATGAAAAGGAATGTGAGTTTTTGTCCTATGATATTTAAATATGTAATATTTGTATTAAAATAAGCCCTATTTATAAAAAAACTGATGAAAGGAAAGCCCTCAGGAAGAAAAACACTCGCATACACTTAAGATGTCCACTTAACTCCTTTTATATTCAATATAGACTGATGTTACATTAAAGGGTTATCTTGATACAGTTTCAATTTTAGACCAATTGCTGTCACTGACTTAGTACTGACTTATTGTTCATTAGTGTATATATTTATTTTTGTAATGCGTTTTAAATGTTGTCTAATATAGTTTTAAAAAGCAATATAAGACCTGTATTAGCATTAAAGATGCTCGGTCTGTATCTTTATACCCTTAAAACCGGTCTCAAATCTTGCAATATGTTAGGTATACTAATTAAATTAACATTGCAAAGGGAACTGCACAATTTTGTGATAAATGATTTGTTTTTGGACAAATAGGTAAATAACAACAAAAACAAAACAAAAAAGCAAACATAAAAACTCTTTCCGCAGCCGGGAATTGAACCCGCAACCTCTCGCACCTAAAGCGGATGCGTTACCTCTGCACTACCGAGTCAACTGAGATATTGTAGTTAAGCTATTTCACTGTTTTGATGCAATGGGTCGAAACGTTAATAAACAAAACCGAATTTGCGGACAACACATTGTCAACATTAATTTTTCTGTGATATCGGCCGTATATACGAGCCGAGTTACGGCGAAACGTACGTACAAGCTTTTTAGACAAGCTGACAACATTTGCCAGGGGATAGAGCTGAAAAATAATGGTCGTACTTTATCCAGCCTTCGGTAAAAATCTAACATGAGCCGGACTCAAAAAGATCAAAGGATTCCTGTTTGGTTCCCCTCGGTGTTTTCTGTGGAAATATTCAAGTCAATTTGCACATGCCGACAAAAGTAATTCTAAAAGAATGACGTTATTTTAGACGTGTTCGACGGTTTCCTTCTTAATTTGAGTCTTTTCCCACTACCAGTTTATTTATAAGATAATTAGCATAGATTTTCACTTTAAATTCCGCTCACTGTCATAAAGTTGAAAACGTAGGACGTCAATTCACAAAATGTGTATTGAATACTAACCACAGCGCGGAAGAATACAGAAACTCAAATGTAATGGCGACTCGCAGAAAATGCGAACAGCCTAAGAAAGTTTTGGTTTCTCATAAAAAGCGTATCTCTTTAAAGCCTTTTAACTGTGTAGATATGTAAAGGGAAAGCACTGTGTGAAATGATTTTCGATTTTAACACTTTGCGGGAATAAATCTTTGCGCTTATTAGGAAACAAAACAGAATCACAAGTCGTCAAGTGTCGATCAGAACAGAACTCTAGGCACAGAAATCAGAATAAAATGTGTTAAGTAGTTGTTCATATATACGATTAAAATAAACATTATTTGATCAAAGACGATGATTGGGTTTGATAAAAAGTTTTAAAGAACTTAAAAATGGTTTGTTAAACAATACGTTGTGCGCAACTGACTGATGAACGTATGTGTATGTATTTTAAACTTGCAAAATCCCAATCAAATATTAAAATATTTTCACCAAATAACTTTTATTAGTTAGAGAAAGGATAGAATTTATATATTCAGAAAAAGAATGATGAATATCGCATTTAATCTTGAAAAATAAGGACTTTAAAAAGAGTACATATTTGCCGATCTCAGTACGCCTTTCAGTGCGAATTGACATAACAACGTATATGTATTTCAAACGTGCGAAATCCCCATCAAATACTAAGAAATGTTCAAGAAATAACGTTTATTAGTTAGACGAAGGATACATTTTATCTGTTCAGAAAAAAATGATGAAAAATCGCATTTAATCTTCAAAAAATAAGAACTTTAAAAAGAGTACATATTTGCCGCCTTCAGTACGCTTTTAGCGTGAATTGACATCATAACAACGTATGTGTATGTATTTCAAACGTGCGAATTCCCCATCAAATACTAATGTATTTTCACCAAATAACTTTTATTAGTTAGACAAAGGATAGAATTTATCTATTTAGAAAAACACCAATGAAAATCGCATTAAATCGTGGGAAAAACTCTTTAAAATGAGTACGTATTTACTGATTTTATTAGCGTTTCAGCTTGAATTGACATCATAACAACGTATATGTATGTATTTCAAACTTGCAAAATCCCCATCAAATACTAAGGTATTTTCACCAAATAACTTTTATTAGTTAGACAAATGATATCATTTATCTATTTATTTAGTATATTTAGTATACTGCTAAATTTTGACCGATTATTAAAGTATCAAGATACCAACCTAACATCTTCAAGGGCCGGGCCGAACATAAGAGCCAACAATTTAAAAAACCTAAATAGACATAACTAAATTATAAACTATAGGCAATAATGTTTATACTTGATTGTATAAATTAATTGAATACATGTTAGATGTTATTAGGAATTTGAAATATACTTTTACGTAACTATGTTAAGTTAAATGAAAGAATGAAAAAAAATATTTTTTTTTGTTGCAGTATATATCAGAGGTGCTGGTGCAGAATAAAGAAAATAATTTTCCGTCTTAGTTCTTTGTTGTGGAAATCCATTTATTTATTTATATATATGTATTTTAATCCACCAGGTGATTGCGACAAACTGTGCTTGTCATGCTCTGGAAGCCTTTGTAGCCTCTGCATAGATGGCTATTACCCATTTGGTACTGAGTGCCGACGGTGTTCAAACACAGGGTGCAAAACGTGTTCAGTCTTTGGTAGTTGTGAAACATGTACATCTGGACTATGGGGTCGTACCTGTAACGATGCTTGTGCGGGAGGATGTGGAGGAAGTGTGTGTAATAAAATTGACGGCAGCTGTACGTGCAAACCAGGCTACACAGGAACATTTTGTAGCCAAGAGTGTTTCACACAATGTGTTGATGACGAATGTTCTGCTACGAACTGGTCATGTAAGTGCATTAAAGGATATTATGGTGACCGATGTGAACAGAAGTGTTATTTTGCTTGTAAAGACTGCACCGATAACACCCAGTGTACAGCATGTCCTGCTGGTAAATACAAGACGTGGTGTTTACAAACGTGCCATTGTAACGGTGGACAATGTAATATCAAGACCGGACAGTGTGATAAACAAGCTACATGTCCGTCACATTGTACCACGTGTTCTGACTCTGGAGTATGTACGGCCTGTCCGATAGATTTCTACGGACCTCAGTGCAGCCAGTTATGCCACAGTGGCTGTAGTGGTGGATGTGACATTAACACAGGAGTGTGTTACTCCTGTGACCCTGGATACTTTGGACCTAACTGTGACATGGAATGTGCGAAAACATGCAGCGGCTGTCACCAGAATGGAACTTGCATGCAATGTTCAAATTCTAATATGTATGGCATAGAATGCACCACTTTATGCAATAGTTTATGTATTGATAACATGTGCGATAGGTGGACGGGCAAGTGCCCTAAGAAATGTAATAGCCGATGTAAGACATGCAATAACAGCACGGGCAACTGTATCAAATGCAAGCAAACCAGCAGATATGGTAATACATGTCAATACATGTGTAGTACTGGTTGTGCTAATCAGACATGTAACATTTCATCTGGGGACTGTCATGCGTGTATTGATGGTCATTTTGGGCCATTTTGTAACCTAACATGCAGTCTTACATGCAAGAACAATCAATGTAGCAGAAATGGCAATTGCATGTCCGGATGTAAAGATAACTACTACGGCTCAAAGTGCTCTGTTGAGTGTTCTGATAACTGCAAACCCGTCACACCCGGTGGCAAGTGTGACGAAACAGGAAAATGTCTGCACGGATGTGTCAACGGCTTTACCGGTGACGACTGTAACACAGGTAAAAATGTTCATATCTTCCCATTAAAATATCACCCTTTTACTTCTAATAGATTATTCTTACGGCTTGCAATAAAAAATGTTGCTCAGTTTTACGAACGTTTGTTTTTTATTATTTGTAAAATTATAATGCCAGGGTTATGTTTCAAAATGTGTGCATTCGTAGTCAAAAGATATTAAGATATAATTAAACAAGAGTGTACCTTCCTCCTTAGCGGTAACGAAACCCGACGTGGACGCGGATCAGCAAACAGGCGGTGAAAAGGCGGGGATTGCAGTGCCTGTCATCGCTGGAGGTGTCGGGGGCCTCGTTCTTCTGATTGTCGTTATTGTCTTGATAGTGGTGTTTCAACGAAGGAAGTAAATATCAGTGTTTGTGTTTTTGCAACTTATGTTCCTGCGCTTTAGCTATTTCTTTACATCTTTAAACGTTGAAATAGAGTAGGACTAGATAGATAGCATGTTCTTTTGTAGACTAATATTAAGGAACAACGATGTACGTTGATATTTATTTTCAGGAAATCGGAGACGCCACTTAAGAAAGTAATGGGCGAAGAGAAGCATATTGAAAATATTGCTGCTGAAGGTATGTAAAGGGTACAATCCCTGAGGTCATAACTCATATTGAATAAAACAGTGCGGCAGTAATCAGTTCCTCTTCTAAAATATTGAACGGTTTAAACTTACAGGAAAGTCCGCTTGTAAGGAACCCCCTAATATGGAACATTCGTTTAAAAGGAACTGATGTTTATTCCCCAATCTTTAGCTCTAAAAACTAGTTCACTAAACGTTTATAAGGAACTCCTGATATAAGAAACATATTTCCAGGGTCCCGATGAGTTTCTTATAAGCGTAATGTACTGTATTATTTATGAACTTTTTTATTTCCGCTCATTCTTTAGGAGGTTTCGGTTGTGTGGCTTCATCTATATCCTTTGAGGAACATCTTTAATAAAACCAAGACTGTTATTCCCCCATGCAGGTTATGCTTCGTAAGGACTTTGTATGGCGGCTGTAAAATATCACATCGTACTACATTATTGTGTAGCTACATTCTTATGGTCCTTTGGGATCATGGATTGCATGTTGTTTACATTTGAAAATAGAGTTCTGCTCATGCACTAGGGACGTCAATGGATTGGCATGTTTCATTTCCATTGATGAACAGCTTCAATAAAACCGTGGCTGCTTTTCCTCCCTCGAAGCTACAATTACTTACCAGGACTAACCCTTTTCTCAGATCAATTATAATATCTTTCTTCAGCTCGACCCAGGGGCGTAGGTGAGACTTCTGTGGTGGTCAATCCGGCTAACAATCTCGATGTGTTGGCGCTCCGTGCTGCCCCTGAGATCACTGACGATGAGCTTGACACACAGCTGGAAATAGGTGAGTTGTATAAACGCATTGGTCTACATATGCTGCCGCTTTTGGTTATTGAAGGGTGTCGAATCCATAGACCCGAAAGCTAGTCGTCAATCCCTCAAGCCGTCAATTTAAGCTGCCAATCATATAATTACTGACTCGCACTACTAAGTCGGTTAAGTGGCGGGCTGTCATTCCTAGTGAACTCGTTTCAATTTTGATTCGGAATCTTATTTGGTATGTCTATTATCAGGTATCGGCATTGAATGTACATTCGGTACTGGTTGGCTCTGATAGACCTCTCTATTTATTGTGTATCTTTGTTGATGAGAAATAATATAATGCTTTACCGGTAATCACAAATAAAACTGCCGCTATACAATTTCAACGATCTGCAAAAACTCGATGAAATGTTGAATTGCTAGGGCACTGGGTGGCTTTCCTCAATGTTTTCTTATCGGGCCATATATCGTATGGTGCCGGCAGATGTCTGTCTGTCTTAAAATATTTGTGTAGATGAATGCGTGTGTTATAAGAGAAAAAGGAGTCTCTATGTATGTAATATGTGATGGAACTTGTTCGCATGACATCAGCTAACTTGCAGCCTAGTAGGTTACAGTTAAACACATCATACATTGCACGGTGCCCGGATGGGTACTGTCCGTTGCCCGGACGGGCATCGGCCGATATTTTTACTACATTTAGAATAACCTGTCACCTTTCCAGGCATCAGTCGATGCTCCTCCGGGTACCGTACTACGCTCAGACGGTCACATTTGACATCGGGCGATTTAAATTACTTTTACACATCGCCAAGCGCCAGTTTAATGTTAGAAAACGCCGACCGGGCGACGTATAGTGCCCGTCAAATGTTACATTGTCATCAATAAAAATACAACTCATCGTACGAGTTAATTTCTAAGTAGAACTCACTGTGAGATGTTTAAAATGTACTTCCTACCGTGCGATTGTTCAAGCCGCCGGAATGGCAACGTGCTGTCGCCTTACAATAGTACGTTTTGGGATAAAGCACCGTAAAGTGCCAGTAGATGATTTGTGTCCATAGCATAAGTCAGGTTACTGGTCACTGTTATACAGTATACTACTTGTCAAATTGTTAATCAAACCAAGGAACCAGTGAAAGAATCATTCACTTTATAGATCATAACTGTACTCCTTTTTATTTCTAGACGATGATGAGGCTCGGCGGTGCGAGAAGAAGCGGGTGGCACCGCCCCTGGAGGAGAACGTCTACTACATCAGTCTCGCGGAGATCCAGAAACGGAAGGTCCGCGTGTCCGACCTGCCCGCCTTCGTCGCTGACAAAACCATGGCCTACTACGAGGAAGAGTTTGATGTGAGGGTTGAATAAGAAAATAATTGATGATTTGAAATAAGGATTTCTTTCAGTTGCCGATGATAATGAATTCATCAAGTAAAGGATGGGTTTAATTTAATTACTAGTATAATTATTTATTATATACTATAAATGATCTGTATAAAATACAAGCTAACAAATACAACAGGTCGGATTGAAAATACCGTATCATGCTTCCTTCGTGTGTAACGGATTAAAATCCCGTATCACTCTCCTACCTTGTGTAATCAATAGCACGCGAGCCGTGACGTCACACCGATGTTATTTTTAGATTATGGCTTAAATTTCAAAGTAAATCAGTTGTTTTTGGATCTAAACTATTAGAAGAGTTATGGAAAAGGTATATAATAACAGGAACATTACGTTAGCATATTGATCCGTCGGTTTGTATCACTTCTCGTTGCCTGTGTAAAGTCGCATCACGCTCGACCTTCGGTCTCGCGTGATACGACTTTACACAGGCAACTCGAAGTAATACAATCCTACGGATCAACATGCTAACATAATATTCCGTTTGTACTGTATATATTTCTATCACGTACTACTGTTATTTAAATAGAATGTCACAGTTTGAAAACACATACAACTATGCAACGTTCCTCAAAATTTCAAACTCCGCCCAATGCGGCAGATTTGCTTTGATCTTGTGAAGGCTTGTGAAGGGGTCTTTCTTTTTGTGTTTTCTAGGTCAGAATGTCACCTGACAATGTAATCCTAATCTATTGGATTAAAATTGACCATGTACTGTTATAAGTGATCATGATTGACAGTTGCGGAACGGTCCATTGATTTTGTCCACATACAGAAATTCCCGGAAGGCATGACGAAGCCAGCTATTGCGGCGAAATCACTGACCAACGCGGCCAAGAACAGATACCGGGGACTCTATGCCTGTAAGACGGCCAATAAACACTAACTTTTGACAAAATGTATAAATCACGCATTTTATTCAAAGGCGACGCAACGCTTTTCATCCGCAAGATCCTTGCTTTGATTTATAACGAAGACATTTGCGCTTACGCAAATAAAAGAATTTAACAATATATTCCAAAAATAGTTTTATACATACGTCCACGAAAATTAACATATACTTCTAAATCTTGTTTCGTTCGACAATATCGAATAAATGTTTGGTAAATAGCCGTGTCGTCATCTTGCGGTAAGATTACTGTCTGTTGTGTTGTCAAAGCTTAGATTTAATGATTTAGGTTAAACGATTCAAAGAAGACCTTTCACACAGACATTGCTTAAACTAGAGATGTTTCTTTAAAATTCTTTAAGTGGTCATTATGTCAAGTGCGAACTGTATTGCTGTTTTACATGATACATATGTAGGAAAACACTTGATGTACACAACTTGAATTTCAGACGACGATTCCCGCGTCAAGGTGGCTGGATTCGACACCGACTATATCAACGCCAACTACATTGATGCAAGATTGTTTTTTATCTTGACGTTGTTATCTTTAAAACATGATTAATATTATTGTAGCTTTTTAAATAACGCCAACTACATTGATGTAAGATATTATATAAATTGCTCTGTTCCTTTCATTGGCAATGTTGTCTTTGAAACATGTCCAAGTATTATTTCTTCTCACAGGGCTACAAGAAAAGAAACGCATTTATTGCATCACTTGGTATGTAACTAGTTATTTTTACTTCTGCATGTACAAGCTAGAACATATGTTATACAGGAGCAGTTTTATGACTTCATGTATTATTCTTTCAGAGCTCACACTTTAGTTTAATAATTAAAATTTAATATATGATTCAGAAGGGGTTATGTGCAATTTAACTTTCATGACTGTGTCCATTTCCGTAATAAATACTACATGTAACTTAGCGGTATATCGATAGTTTAAGGATATCCTGTGCAATCCTAATTTCGTTAAGTGTATAAGCTTACGTTGAAGTCCACTTACACATTGTTATTGTATTAAACAGATACTCTTTTGGCAATCAACCCGTTCTATTTTGTAGCACTGTCTGATCACATGAATCAATTTGCAAACAGAAGTGCAAGCTTTGATAATTGTCTTTAATTGATTTTAAGTATATGGTGTTTTAGTGATGTTGTGTTAACTTTATTTGCCTTCTTTTTGCGTTTTATATATATTTTTTTTATTCGCACGTCTCATCTTAATACCAAATAAGATAATGGATTGAGGTTGATTTTGAACCCTTGTTCTCAAGTCTTCAGTGCAACTTAATACAAAGTCAAAGTAACTCTACTTATCAAAGGAATAGTTTTTTAATTCCAGTATCAACATTAACTGCACAGTGTATAGAAACAAAAATTGCGGCTGGTTAAAATACAATTTGATCTATATTTTCCACGCACCAATGTCAAAGCAGATAGATGGTTTTTTTCACACAACTCGCACACGCACACGATTAAGCCACTCCATATTAATAGGTCCAATGAAGAAGCAGATGGGCGATTACGGCGTGTTCTGGGCGATGGTCTGGCAGCAGAAGGTAGAGAAGATCGTCATGGTTACCAAACTCAAGGAGGAAGGCGTACGTAAAGGACGTCGACATACACGTCATAGTAGTTCACTTCATAAACAAAGCAAAAGACATATGTTCAATAACAAAAGAAAAGGTACAATTGCCAAAGGCAAAACATGCTGTGATTAGCTCTCAACATAATTATAAGGATAGGTATGTCTTTTTTCTCCTCTCAAACCTGTTAAAAAGAGATGGATTCCATCTGGAATGAGCGGTCGAGAGGAATCAATATAAGTTTGGATAACTCGCAATCGACTTTAAATAAATCAGTTTAAATTAAATTAAAATAAAAAATATATTTGAAGCAAACATGAGGGCTCCGTTTACTTGTTTGTTGCATATCCTTCCTGACCTATGCTTTGCTCATTTTTGATAGTCTGGAATTAATTCATATTATTTTGAAATATGTCATATGCGCATTACATAATGTCTTCTGTTTATTGTTTGGTATTTACAGAGGGACAAGTGCGAGCAATACTGGCCAAGTCCCGGCCAGAGTCACGTGTATGGTGAAGTAACGGTCACGTGTCAGCGCGGGCTCGTCTTCGCAGAGTTTACAAGACGACACCTTGTTGTTAACATGGTACATGTAGGTGTCGTCTAATGTGAAAATGCACTATTTATGTTTAAGGTCTGAGAAATTATACTCGTCCGCAATATTAATTTCTTGTTGTGTAATAGATATTTCTTACGGACATTTCGAGTTGACCGTACGGTTATGAATTAGACCACGGTGGCAGAGGTAGTGTTAACAGTTCAATCAAAACATGTTGATTTCAAAGGTCATTCTATGCTAGATCTTATTTGGACTCTGATATAAATAATTATTCACATAACACATGTTTTTCGTCAACCATTGTTAAAATCAAGCACGTTTCAGGGCTCCAAAACCAGAAAAATCCACCACTTTCACTTTACCGCCTGGCCCGACAAGGGCATCCCTGATGACGTAACCACGCTAGTGGAGTTCTGGCAACGCGTCGTGGGTGCACCGTCCGCGCTGGATGGACCCACACTTGTGCACTGCAGGTGCAATTGGTTTCTAATACACATAATGTTTTTGCAAACAAAATGCACACAACAATATAAATATCACATTAAAAATGCATTTTTAATCATGATGTAAATTTATGTCGTGTCTTTAGCGCGGGTATCGGACGGACAGGGACGTTCATCGCCCTGGACTCGCTGACGAGGGAGGGGGAGGCGGAGGGAGCCGTGGAAATACCCGGATGTATCATCAACATGCGCCAGAACCGGGTCAACATGGTTCAAACAGCGGTAACATTTTCGGATAGGAACACCTATAGTTCTGGATCTTCAACTCTTAAAAAACGTCAAACTTAACTAGTTTTGCGTAAAGACAAAAAGGGTCCTGCACGAGGCGCAATGGTCAAAACACTCGGTAACATTTATTCACAAATATAGTGTTGACAAGTTGACAAGTATTGTTGTAATTGGCATTCCAGGAGCAGTACGAGTTTCTGCACCACGCCCTGGTCCACACCCTGACTCTGGCCTGTGCCCAGATCCCCACTGACACCTTTCCACAGTACATGGCCACGACCAGTGCAGACGAGTTCGCACAACAATTCAAGGTAAGTCTAAAACTACGTTAATTAAGCACCAAAAACCCGGTGAGTTGTCGAATAAACTATTTATGAAAAAGTAATACCCGGTAAACATTTAATTTGTCTTACATTTGCCTGTTCTATCGACCGACCAAACTAAGGACCGAACAACCACAAGATCGACGTCCTGAATTGTCGGCTTTTTCTTTGTTGGTTAAATTGCGCCCGTTTTATATTTCACAGAAACTGTCAGACACTGAGCACATCGTGTCGGACGAGGAAGTGTCGGCGATTGAGAGAAATAAGTTTGAGAAAGACAAGAACCGGACAGGCGCTGATGTACCGGGTAGGCACGTGTTCTCTTCTGGGTTCATATATCAACACTATTGAAAAATATTTATATTAAGAATAATTACTTTTATCATACAATATATGTTAAAAGGTTAATGTTTTACACACATATATACGTAAATAAACACAAAACATTAAAAAAGTTCTAGTTTGCTTAACAATTGTTGGAACTTTTGATCATGTGGATTTTGTCCAGGCGACGCTCACAGACCACGCCTGTACCTGGGAATCAGCCATCAACAGTCTGGCTACATCAACGCTGTCTACTTAAACGTAAGCTGCAGTTGATCTCAGTTTGTAAAATGTCGCCCCGTACTACATCATTGTGTAGTTATATTTTTCTGGTCCTCAGGGATCATGGTGTGTATGTTGTTTACATTTGAAAATGGAGTTCCGATCATGCATGCGCTAAGGGGCGTCAGTGGTGTGGCATCATTCATTACTACTGATGAACGGCTTCAATAAAACCGAGGCTGTTGTTTTCTCGAGCAGGCTATGCTTCCTGAGGGCTTTCCCTTTCATCAGTTTAATTTTGACATATGCGTTTCCTAGAATTCGTGTTTCTTAAGTAATGTTGTGCTAACTGAATTTCTCATAATCTTCTACAGAGTTTAACGTGTGCACGGCGGTATCTACTGGCACAGACGCCACTTCCGGGGACGGTGGAGGACTTCCTGACACTGGCCTTCCAGGAGAACTGTGCCGCTATCGTTACCTTTCAGCAGAACACTGATAAGGTTATATAAACATTTACAATACATAATGTAGTTAAAATACAGTCATTTATACCTGTGAGGCAAAACCATACTACAATAAGTAGTAATTTCAGTGTAAATGGAGCGTTTTGGACTGTATTCTTTCATATAAGGGGACACCGTCAATTAAATATCCAAAGCATTACGTCAAGTACACATACCATTAAACCGTACGTAACAATACATCACATTGCAGGATGAGGGCGCCTACTACCCGGCCGACAGCCAGTTCCTTCAGACGGGCAAGTTTGCTGTTCGCAGCTCCAAGGTCAACAGTTCAAACCAGCATAGCGTCCACAGGGTGCTGACAATACAGTTCGGCGGTGTTTGTGTAAGTAGTACACTTCAATACCAAAATTAACGTTTTGCATAAATAAGTGTTTATTTACAAATGGCGTATATAATCATGTATAGATATATTACGCAGACATAATGGACACAGCGCAACTAACTATTATTAGTTACTTTAACATTGTAAGGTTGGTTATGTTCTGTATTATTA
>Ga0224511_10000650_pt1 | contig 17680 bp, 6 predicted proteins | sample SF_May12_sed_USG_2_FD_169988 | JGI IMG/M metagenome (GOLD analysis project Ga0224511, IMG submission 169988) | Sediment microbial communities from San Francisco Bay, California, United States - SF_May12_sed_USGS_8_1 | ecosystem: Environmental > Aquatic > Marine > Sediment | place: USA...
TGACGTTATTTTGACTTTACAGCCAGATAATGTTTCATAGTTAACCATCAAAATACCGCATTTTCGGCAGACGATCTCTTTAAAACACACAATACTGCATCTTGCAATGAGTATCAGATCTATTGTGAATAAAATAATCGATACAGTGGTGCATTTTTTTTTAAATTAAATATTAAATGTTTTGTTCGATCACACTGTAAATAGATGTCCTGAACTTGTAGTTTATTATCACACAAATGGAAACAGTTAAAATATTAATACATGTATGATGCTAAACATTTATTTTAAACTTGTTTGACCTTACCCATATTGCAATAATATACGCACGCATCTGATTTTTGAAGGCTCTCTGTGCAACTTTAAAGGCGGATGGGGAAATAGCGAATCACTCACAAACTGGTTTGGGCAGTTAGGAAATATACGAGGTAAGGTTTAAACTTTCTTGTTTGTTTTTTGTTTCTGTGTACGTGTTTGGAACGTTGTTTTTGTTTAAACAGTGTTATCTTCACACTCGTGATTCCGTCATGGTATCATGGTGCCCTAAATGATTTACAACACTGTCAATCTTGCAGTTGAAGTGTACGGCAATCTTAGTAAGCGAATCCAAACGTTTCAACAAGACCTGCCAGCTGTGGACAATACCTTCAACTATGCACATCCCGACATAGCAAACTTGGACGGCGATTTGGTAGACATTAGGGTAGGTAATGAAACTATTACAGTAAAAGTAAGGATACAATGTATGTCAATGTTATTATTACAAAGAATAATATGTTGTAGTAACTATTAAAATAAGGATACTTCATTACTAGACAATTGTATGATGATAGGGTATGTCGATGTATAATTATTTTAACTGTTATAAAGGTAAGTACAACATGTATATGTCATTATAAATGTATGTAATCTGACGCTGATCGGGTGAATTTTCTAAAAACATTTTCAAGTAACAAAAATGCCTGAGTAGTAATTAAATATTGCAGTTGTGGTGTTTCGTTTTGATTGTTATTGTTTTGTTTGATTAATTGTTTGTGGTTTGATGTCATGCCGTTTCAACACTGATAAGGTCATAATTATCACGACGGTGTCTATATTTTCGACATGTGTAACCATACGATTTATTAAAGAGAAAGGAAAATAGCGTTGTAACTTCAAAAGACATAGACATATGTCTTGATGAAATCATCGTATATTTTACTTCGCTGTTTGTTTTGTTTATTAAAATTATAGGATTAAATACATTTTATTCTGATATTATGTTTTATATTCATTAGGAAATGATATGAACTGCTCACAACGCATTTTTGAAACATCTGTATTCTTATTTGATAATGGTGTTAATAGTAGTTTCATCTAACATCTCTTCAATTGATATTATTCTATGAATCCCGTAATTTTAACATATGAGGCATTCATTGTGATACATGTCTTGATTTTCGTTTGTTTTGTTTTTATTTGCAGATAACGTGCAGCACAATCCAGGGTATTTATTCGTGGATACCGTTTGGAAGTGGACTGTACCCAGTAAACGGTGAAGCGTTTGGTGGTGTTATTGCTGGATACAGGTATTTGGTTTTGTACTGATTTTGGTAATTACTAATACAACAAGCATTTTATAGTATTGCGGGCAATACAGTAGTCCCCTACCGGTCCCTCAAAAAACACCACGACATTTTGCCTTTCACTGTCTTAACTACATGTAGTTAACGTCTTTTCTGGGTGACTGTTTTTTTAAAGATTTTGTCGCTGAACAAATGTTTTTGTGATTTTGCAGTAATTTGAGCTATATTGTTTGGACGAACAACCTCAATAGTGGGTTCTACTTGGGCACAGATTGGGGCAATCTACCAGCTCTTATCATTCACCCCAGTCCGGCTACTACCAATGAAAAATTCCAAGTCGTCGTTAGTATCCATAGAGGTATAACTTGATTATTATATATTCCTTTAGATACTTTTTACTTAATATATCTTAATTGTTTTTCTAGCGTGGACATAAATCGAACGGGCTCTGACCGGCGTCTGTATTTGAGACGTCGGCCAATGCCTAGCTGGAAGCCCTATAGCACCGGATAGTCGCCGGCCGGTGTCCGGATGATATTGCACGGATAAGATAAAGTTTCACGTGCAAGATTACATACAATAATGATATCATAATGACACACTAAACCGAACATAACTCCCTGCAGCGCATATTTACCTTTTCCGACGAGATCTAAATTTAAAACGAAGCACATTAGCCACCACTATTACACAAGTGAAAACAATAGATGGAAATGACTCGTGCGTTGTAATACACACAGAGAATTACCTCCATTATTACCATATTTGCAATTAAACACACAATGTACCGTAGGGTACCTGACGGACATCGGCAGATTCTTTGCCCGCCGCCCCCCTTACATGCATCTTGGCAGCCTTAATCATAGAACGTTGATTATTTAGTTGAAAACTTAATTTAGCATCGTATAAGATGACATAATTAACTTTCGTACAATCGTTACTGCTACAGGATGGGCACCGCACGGGGGGTCTAAATCGTTCGATTTTTGCTTTTAATAAATTGGAAACCGCATGGTGTCGTTGTATACAGCGTGACAATAGTATTAGTGTGTAGAAAGCAAACATGTTTACTCTCAGACAGGTTGAATTAGGATAGATCTACAGACATTAGGTTTATGTTTGAGCAACAGCGCTGTGTATATTATTAATAATTAAGCTCTACATACATTCATATTAGCTTTTTTACCGTCAGAACTACGGAATAATTGTCATCGGGAGCGGTCACCTTTCTCTGAGATAATTGATACTAGTCCAGCGCTATGCCTGATTCAGTTGCGGCTTAAGGAAGCTTATGTGATAAACATTTACTAGGTCATTGCTAAGAAAGAAGGCTGGTACTGATGTGCTAGGGAACGTTGAACTGAGGTCTTCCTGTTAATTTATTAGTGGTGATTATTTTAAAAAGACAAAAATAAACAAACAATGAAGCAAGCAAACAAAGGTACATACGATACGTTTCAGTGTCCACGTGTAAAGTGAACCACGAGCTTCAAAAGGCGTACGTCGTAGATCCACCCGGTAACCTGACGGAATTCTTGTACAACGAAACCATTACACTGCAGTGCCTGCCAGGATACGGGGTTCTTGACGGCTCTAATGTAACAACGTGTGATCATTTCAACTGGACCGCTGTTCCTTTGCAATGCCAACCAGGTAAAGAAAATGTTTTTGAAACACGTCGCAACAGGGCTCTAGATATTAACAAGAGAGCACTGGCTGCACATACGTATGGTCAATGCTTCAAAAATATACGTTTTGTGAAAATACAAAGAAACATCTTAACGACATTCGCTTCGTATAATCAATTGAAGTTGGTACTGACAATTATAAAATGTATTTGTACTTATGTTTGTATACAAACTGTATCTATATATTTGACATGTGTAACAGATTGTGGGACACCAGTGGCTCCCCTTCATGGAAGTGTGAACTACTCCTTTACAACGTTGAACAGTACGGCAGTGTTTTCCTGCAACACATCCTACAATCTTGTGGGGAATAGTTCGGTCACGTGTAATGCGAGTGGAATGTGGAGCGGCAATGCAACTTGCATAATAGGCAAGTAGATTTAAAGTCGGTCTGCTGTCTGTCTAGTTTAAATGCAGGTGGGATATAACAGAGTCTTCCAAAAAAACGCAGAATTCTGACGCGTATGCTTTTAAAGGAGACATCTGCTATTTGTATTAACTAGCAATGCTATATAGCCTTTTATTATACAATTTGTTTGTATTGTGTTGTTTATTATTAAAAGAAGGTTATCGTTTTTGGGCGATATCATGTTTGATAAATTGTTAACGTAGTTTTCTAAAACAGCAATAACGTTTAATGACATATATGTTGCTGTGTATCTTCATTATACTCGTATAACGATAAAATGTTAACATTATCTTAAAACAAAAAATATCCTCTGAAAACTAGCCTGCGAGAGGAAATAGCAGCATCGCTTGCATTTAACTGTTCATAAAAATTGTTATACCACAGAGGATAAGGGAATTGTTTAAAAACTAAGAGTTATTTAGGAGACATATATTGGATTTAAATGGCTTCTCACTGGAAAATACTAATTAATAATTGCACCAATATAATTTCGATGTTTGAAACAGACTGTGGCATTCCGGTTGCTCCTCTTCATGGAAATGTTAGCTATTCCACCACAACGTTGAACAGTACGGCAGAGATTTCCTGCAACACGGCCCACGCTCTGGTGGGAAACAACCTAACCACGTGCAATGCGAGTGGAATGTGGAGTGGAAATGCTATCTGTGTAATAGGTATGTATATGGGTTCGTATTAATAGGCATTTGTAAAACGTTGAAGGCGAATAAACATCGAGTGCTACACGTAGACCTGCTCATAAATATGCAAATACATAATATTAATATTTTTTATTAATTATCAGTGTTGTGCGGCTTTTTATCTCAATTTGTTTAACGTGCTGTTTGGTAATGAAAGAGGGCGACATATTTGGATGGGGATATCACGTTTGACTAAACGTTGAAGCTAAACAATTTGCGGGTTTTAAGGAATATCAACGTTTAAAGCTATAAATGTGGCTTTGTTTCTTCATTGTATAACGATTAATTATTATAATAGTTTATATCACCTAGAATAAACAAATTAGGTAAAAAGCTATGAGTTGTGTAACTTAAGTTGCTGCTCATTAGGATAAATGTGAATATACAAGGTGTACCTGTATACCTCTAACGTTTGAAATAGATTGTGGACCTCCAGTTGACCCTCTTTATGGACGTGTCAACTATTCCACCACAATGTTGAACAGTACGGCAGTGTTTTCCTGTAGCACGGCCTACGCTTTGCTGGAGAACAACCTAACCACGTGTAATGCGAGTGGAATGTGGAGCGGAAGTGCAACCTGCATAATAGGCAAGAACTAGGTTTTGTTTCAGGCCGGCCAAATGTTTTGTGTAACTTTGAGGGCGTACTATACTGCTGTATAATAAATGCGGTTTAATCATCAATGTCAGGGTTTTTACTATCAATATATTACAACCTTTATTCCATTTGTTCGTAAGGGTCGGGTAGTTATAAAGAAGGAAACAGTGTTAACTTTGGTTCGACCAAAAAGTTAAATATTTCAAATGAATTAGTTTGACATGGAATGTCATACATGATATTTCGTTTCCGCATTATTAAACGACTAATCGTTATAACACCTTTAAATGACCGATAAAAAGCTTATTTAATGATATGGACAATGCTACGAATGTAAAAACAAAAATATACTTTATTTTAGATTGCGTAATTCCTGACCCAAATATCGATTATAATGGATCATTAGTTGGTAACAATGAAACAATTATGTTGTTTGGAAATGAGACGCTCGACCAAGCGCTGACGCTTTCCGTCAGTATAACGTATAACGGAACAACGCCGGGGAGTGTAGCAGTGGTTCAATGTGATGCGGGTTATTTAGTGGACGGAGAAGACATGTTGACGTGCCAGGACACCGGCCTCTGGACTCCACAAACTGTGACGTGCATACTTGTAGGTCAGTGGTCGAATGCAAAACGTTCCAATTCTTAGTGTTGGTCAAAATATAAACACAACAATATACAAATTATAAACAATTGTTTAATGGTATGTTGTCAAAACCGAATAAACAGCATTGCGTCGTTGCCTGTATTAAATACAAACTTCATCTTATGTATAAATGTTTTCATAATTAAACAGCCGTTCGCTTCGCGTGTCGAAAAGATATTCGTCTCCCTCGGGTGCGGTTAGTATTAGTAATTAGTAATTAGTAATACTTTACACAACGCTATGTCCGCCGCGATATTACGTAATCAGTGTTGAAATCGGCGTTGTATAAAACGACTACAATGTATACAACTATGCGTGATAGTGAATATATATAATTTTAATGTATGTTACAGATTGTGGACCTCCGGATGCCCCTCTTTATGGGAGTGTGAGCTATTCCGCCACAACATTGAACAGTACGGCAGTGTTTGCCTGCAACGCATCCTACTATCTGGTGGGAAATAGCTCGATCATGTGTAATGCGAATGGCATGTGGAGCGGAAATGCAACTTGTGCAAACAGTGGTAAGTGGTTCCCTAATAATACGCTTTTCACGGTTTCATACCAAAAAAGACCGTTGTCGGTTTCTGGCACATATTTGTAGACACTTGGTATTGATCACACCTTTGTAGAAGAAGTGTGACAAACAGAAGAAACATGTAGCACACATGGCTAAGATTTTTGTGTCATAAATCATGTCGGCGATATTTTCATTAATGGACAGATATGCACATCATGATCATCATCTTTGTTTTCCAGTGTGTACCGAACCAACTTGGCCTACAAACGGTGTGGCTTTAACTAGTGGTCTTCATTATAACGCCAGTGTCCACTTCAGGTGTTTCTCCAGGTATCTAGTGAGTGGTCCGAACCTCGGGTGGTGTTTGCCAAACGGAAACTGGAGCATCTCGACCCCAACGTGCTTGATAGGTAACACCAATTCGCTACTTAATTTTGCTATGCATGTCTATGTTGTCAAGCGACGTAAATGTATAGAGCAATTAACTATTTTTAATGAACATTCTAAGAAGGATATACAAACTAAGCTTATTCATTAAACGTATATTTAAAATTCACATGACATCTCAACTACACCTGTTTCTTGTACCTAATTAGATCGTCTTGTTATTCCTAACTCTGGACTTGATGATGATGTCATTTTGCTATTGCAGACACCCGATGTTACTGTGGCTTTTGCAATGCTTACACAGTAGCCAATGATGCAGCTTTACTTGACGAGGTCTTGCAAAAAACTGTAGCAAACTTAACCATTGACAAGAAATCAACGTCCAAATCGATTCGCAAAAAGATCAGCGCCAAAGACGAACGCGCGTCTTCAAAGGCCGTTGGAGTGGCTGGCGTTTTATTTTTTACCTTTACAATTGCACTATTGACAGCTAGCGACGTCATCGTTTTTACGAGATTTGCCTTCAAGGCGTTGCAAAAGGCAATGCAAAAGGCGTTTACCTCTTCTGTTTCACCCGTTGCCGTCACCGAACTCAACCCTGACCAGGTCATTTTTCATCCAATATACGTCGAGGATCTTGTAAATCCGCAGCCAGAATAACATACATATTTTACGTTCAGTGTTTAAAAAGTGTACACAAATATTGAAGTTAAGAGATGAAAAAGACTCGTTTGAAACAAATCATTGTAAATGTGCCATTCGTCTGCTATGATGGATACGCTTTAACAAAGTGGATTGAAACAATCGACAAGAACAGTGACAATAGGTTGCAATCGCATGCTACTCTTTAGAAAATGACTTCTGACTTTCGAATGGCTTAATACTTGAAAATTTAAATGCTGTCAGTTTTTTGTAGACTTTTATTTTGCGGTTCTGTACATATTCGAACAAATCCCTCGAAAAGAAAAGCTGCTTATCTTTTTAACTTCGCAAAAAGTGTTGATGTTTGTTTAAAATACTGCTTACAGAAATGGAAAAAAATGTTTTTGTCACTGGAAAAACGACCTTTACCCACTACAGTTACGTACACGTTTATTGCGTTCTGTAACATTTTTGTTTAAACGCAGATGTTTATTATAATCCATGACTGAGCTTATCAGCAAAACAAATTGTAGATATGATGACAACCATCAATGTATAATGCACCTTTTTGTATCTGTTAAAGAATAAATGTGCAATTTTTAATATAAACACAATAAAGAGAAGCAAACAGTTAAACTTTGTGTTAATTTACGTCATTGAATAAAACTACTTGTTTATTGAGACATATTGTTTCTTATTTGTGCGATATTATTTTTTCTTCAAAACTTCTTATTGTTAATGATTTTGAACTAAACTTACACGTATTACTAACTTTGGCAACGGGTTACCACACACACTTGTTATACATTTATAACTACCAGTTCGAATATAAAGGAAGCTTAAGTGGACTCCCCTGCGTTCTGGCCGTGTGACACAGCAGAGTAGATTTTAGAAAACAAACTATTTCTTCTTACCAGCATAGCAACGCTTTTCACAGATCATCTGATAAATAAATAACAATGTATAAACGAATTACCAACTGATAGAGGACATAGCGAAGTACCACAAGATAGGTGTTGATGCCCCAAAACCGTTGTTAACAAAAATGGTTAAAAAAGGTAATCGCAATACCATTTATCATTATGAATCTATTATCTTAGCATTTTCCCTTTTTAAATGTAGCTATGCCAACCCTCTTTTAAAAAGCACTTTTTTCATTTTCTGTTTTTAGTAATATTAAATATGATTCTTAAATTGAATATAAAACTTTACTCCAGTAACACATATATATTTTTATGAAGTTATAGCCTGTCAAACATGTACACCCTCAACCCCCGAAAATTTCAATGTTTTGAAAATGACCAAAAAGTCAACCCCGTTTAAGTTTTCATGGAAAAATGCCAATTAAGCAGGGTTTCTTCTATATTATATATTCAAGGACATCTAAATGCATCATAAACAATTCATTTTATAGAAAAATAATCATTTGTTTTAAGGTTTTTATCATTTAAATATGATCAACTAAATTGTCTTAAGATACAAAACCGATTTTGATATGTAAAACAAACCTTATTTAACTCATCAAAAACCAAGCACATTGTATTAAAAACGATCCGTAGTGATTGGCGTTATGGGTTCACGTTATGAACGATAAATATTTCATATGTATACAATGAAAATCGTAGCATAACTGATTAATTTTGAGCAAATACAACCAAGTAAAAAACAAATATTCAAAACATTTTTTTTATAAAACAATAATAAAAAATTTGAAATATCAAAACAACAGGTTCTGTTCGTGTTAATTAACCGTTATCGTGTATTTTGTGAGATTGCCTCTTTAAACAACTACATAATTATACATTATTTATAATTAAGACATAACTCTTTCACGACGAACCTATAACAAATCAATTATATTTAGATTGCAAGGTGTACACTACATTTTATTTATATTTGTGTGTGTAAACACGTCAAATTAAATTGACACAAGATGCCAACAAAGAAAAATAATAACCTGGAAAATATTCGGCGAAACCTGGTATCGAACCCGAGTTGTTAATTTGGAGCCCGGCAATGTATGTTACCATATGTTAGTTAAATATGTGTAACTTTTTTACGGGTTAACATATGTAATTGATCCTTACGATATCTGTCATACACATATTGCACTGCATCATGTGCAACAACGATTAAAATCGAGTGATCCGAAACAATTTTAAAAACATTTTCCACGAATTTATCGAACAGCCCTCGTAGTAGGCTTCACAATTTGGAAAATGTGTGACCACTGACAACCAGTTTAAAGTACACAGACTTAGCATATTTTACAACATATACCATACTATACTCGCTGTTTTTTCAGTGTGTACGGAACTAACTTGGCCTACAAACGGTGTGGCGTTAACCAGTGATCTTCACTATAACGCCAGTGTGCAGTACAGGTGTTTCTCCAGGTATCTAGTGAGCGGTCCGAGCATCGGGTGGTGTTTGGCCAACGGCAGCTGGAGCATCCCGACCCCATCGTGTATAAAGGGTGAGAATAACTTGCTATGCGTTCCTATGTTGTCATGCGACTAAATGTGGTCAATGTTGTAACCGGTGTTAAAAATAAATCGGGAATTGTACATACTAATGTATCAGTAGCCATATATGCAAATTGTTACCCTTTTGGTGTTTCACATCATGGTCATCATCTTTGTTTTCCAGTGTGTACCGAACCAACTTGGCCTACAAACGGTGTGGCTTTAACTAGTGGTCTTCATTATAACGCCAGTGTCCACTTCAGGTGTTTCTCCAGGTATCTAGTGAGCGGTCCGAGCATCGGGTGGTGTTTGGCCAACGGCAGCTGGAGCATCCCGACCCCATTGTGCCGTACAGGTAAAACCATTACCGTACATAATTGGACGGGCAACCTGTTTATTAATTTCTACTTTTCTATATTTAACGGTTTGTCGTATATTACTACGTATTTAGGCAAACATTGTCACGTGTGACAAAACACAAATGATAATAGTGTTTGAAAGCAGTCACTTCTCGAGTGTAGTGTCGTGGCTAATGTTTTGAAACGACGTACATATACACCGACATCTACTATTTTGTATCCTAATGAGGATATACAAAACAAGCTGATTCATGTAGTCTTTTTAAGTATCACATCTCATATCAAGTATACTTGTTTCTGTGCTCCTACCGTGACATAGACCTTTAGTCCCTAACTAAGGACGTACAGTTTGTTAAATTTTCGACTATGCTTTACATGACAGTGTGTCCTCTCTTTGCAATAAAAAACTCATAAGGCAACTATTGCCTTTATCTGGTTGCAGACACCCGATGTTACTGTGGCTTTTGCAATGCCTACGTATTAACCACTAATGCAGCATTACTCGACGAGATCATGCAAAAAATGATTGCAAACTTAACCATTGCCAAGAAAGCAACATCAAAAGCGATTCGAAAAAAGATCAGCGCTTCAGACGACCGCGCGTCCTCAAAGGCCGTTTGAGTGGTTGGCGTCCTATTTCTGAGCATCGCAATTGCTCTAATGACCGGAAGCGACGTCATCCTGTTTACGAGATATGCCTTCAAGGCGGTGCGAAAGGCGTTGACCACTTCTATTTCACCTCATGCCGTCACCCATCTCAACCCAGGTGAAGCCACCTTTGATCCAACATACGCCGAGTATCCGCAGTCACCATAAGAAGAAAACATAAATATCTAAATTAGACTGATTCGTGGTATAGGTAGAACACAGAACTGGCACATTTCTAGTATTGTTGTAGTTTCCTTAACATAATATCATTATATTTACATTCGCTTGTTATTTTCTGAAGGAAAAGTTGACGTTCATTTTGCATTACTCGCACGGTTCTGTCGCGCAAAACGGACGTCGTTATTTACTTCATTAAACAAAGTCGCTAGCGCGCTTTATGGATTTGCCAGCTCTCTCGTGCACGTTCAATCTGCATGAACCACACCAAAATATATGCCTTAAACAAACATGATATTTGTAGACAGTTTACCACTGCGCTACTTCCCGTATTAACGGTTTGTGTTATTTAGAGATAAGAGTTAATAAGGTTAAATAACCTTGTATTGCTTTCACGCACAACTAATGTAATTCATGCTTATTTATTATCAACATTGTACAATTTACAAAAATTTTCTTTTTCTTTATTGTTTATATTTGCTTCGAAATTGTGTTATTACTGGTGTTTCTCATGTTCTGGTTATAAAAACAATAAAGAAGAACTGGCAAACAAAGACATATATTTAAGTAAATGGTGACGACATAGGCGTATAATGTATGTTTTTTCCCTGAAATTCTCATATGCAATTCATACATTTTAGCATGCGCTGTAGTGTAACTGCACCTTAAGGCTTACTACTGCAGATGCAGATAAACAATTAATTATTACATTGACTCTTTTAAATTCAGTGTCACCAGTGCAGTGCATAGGTATGAATTACACATAGACATTTAATATATTAAGCCATTGAGCAACTCATAACAACTATTAGCGTATACATCCCAAATGTCTTCATAACAACTCGTTATTGCTTCTCAGATACAGTCATTCAAATCGTAAATGTGCTAATGTTTGTGTTTTAAAATGTCATTTGTTGAGTTATCTGTTTTGACGCATGCTCGGAAAACGCGAATTTTAATTTAATTTCCAATTTTAACATTTTAGTAGATTCAGTACTTACTTTAAGAGAGGGCGATTATATAAATTCACAATTCCATCAGTTAGTTTATTCAAATGTTACTGTAATTCAAGTTTAAGTCTGGAAAGTTCCCAGAATGTTTACTCAGTAGTCCATATTAATAACTTCCGTTTTCATTAAAGTTGGAAGGAAAATGACAGGAAAACAAATAATTTGTGCGATGAACAAAGTGATTTCCCTTGATTTTCACAAACGTGTTAAACACTTTCGAAAGGTCTAACGTTAGCCTGTATTTAATAAAAAGAACGGTAAATTGAAAGACGTTGAAACTATGCCTCCATGAAAAAACTGAAACTTTTTTTTTTAAATTAAAAATATAGCGTTCACTTTTATCATGTTACTCATTGTTAGTACCTGCATCGTATTCTATTTGATTATGATTCTAGTCAGAATTTAAATTAGATTTTTTTTTAAATTTTAGAAATAAGGAAATATAAAACCCTTACTCAAATAAGAATTTTGACTTCAAATGAGAGATCTACTTTTCCCGCCAATTTTACTTTCCAAACTTAATCCGCGAATGCGCTAAAAGCCGCACTTAAAACGTTCGGATATTAACGAGGAATATAACTGGTACTTTGTTCAGAATGACCAAACCTTTTCAGCTGCATCCCTTGGCAAAAGTAGCCCGCATCTCCCTATGAATCAATCAAGTGTTACCATTTATAGATAAAATAACGTAAAATACACTTTTTTGAAATTTTCAAATATATATACACTGACCATGTCAAAAGATATTGTAGTTCCAAGAGTGGAGGTTTAGGCCGCTATTTCACGTTTCAATATCCGTCAAACGTGTCTGTTTTACTATACTTTTAACATCCAACATTGTTATCATTTATAGGGTAATGCAACCTTGTTTTACCCAAAATAAGGTAGAAAATAAACTTTCTTATCTTAAATACGTCCTCCATCGAAAGGGTGCGATGCATAAGATTTAGTTCAAATGACAGATACACAAGGGTAAAAACACAAATGATTATCATAATGTAGCCCAGCTGTTAGTGTTTTAGAGGCAACATTATTTGTCTATTGTTTTAAAATTATATCAGTCATTAAGTTTTAAATGTCCCAGAACACCTTACCAAACACGTCTTCTTACTTCACAAGCTTCTGAGCGTTATTTGTCCACGTAAGTCAGAATGGACATTGTCATTATACCGGACCTCCCATGTCAAAATATTCATAATCCGTTTACCAATGAAAGGATTGGCTTATACGTGGACAAACATAACCGCATGTCCTTGAATACAAGGGATTACTTTGTTAAACAAATAAGCCACCTGTTTTAGGGCTTGGTTAAAGTAGCTTCCGTGTAATGTCAATTAAAATCTCGTATCAATCATCATGGCGAACGTTTGCCACGTTCAGGGATGCTTGGAAACCTTGCGTGCAGTATCCGTTAATTTTTCATGCATCAATTTCCGTTAACCATTTTGCTGTTTAATTGTTTATCTGGTTTCAAGCAATAATTAACACATTGTTGTTAATCACAAGAACGCCTCTAGCCCTAACAAAGCACAACTGTAGAATATAAATGACGCTTTATATACTAAACAATTAATTTCAAAAATACAATGCTAAAATAAACTTGAGCACGCTTCCAAAGCACTCAAAAACAAAACATTTTTAAATATTCTAGTTTGAATAGGAGAAGTAGACTGATGAATATTTACTGCCATTCATTTTTTAAATCTCTTTATAAAGACATGTTAAAAAGTATCGAATATAATTGACTTCAGTGACTTCCTTGGCTCACTTGCGTTATTGACGTTACGTTCCTTGTTGATGTGTATGTTTACGACGTAAAAGAAACGTTACTATAGTTACGTTACTTAAGAATAAATTCTGTTCAAATAATCAGTAATGGTATGTGTTTAACATTAATTAACTTTTGTTTAAAATAAAAATGTGCTTTACTATTTATGTGAGTAATTCTGCAAACGAAAAACAATCAACGGTTTGTAAATTTAAACAATAGGGTTATCTCCGTAATGTAAAAGTATTTTCTCAACAAATAATATGTGAAGGCTTTTCAAAATTTAGCAATTGCTTTGAAATGCCTTGAACTTGATATGCTGTAAATTTAATATTAATCAGAACGATAAAGGCAAGATAACAAAGCGAGCATTAGAAGTTTTCAGTAGTGTATATGCAAGGCGTACAAAATACATGTACTTAAAATACTTGAAGTATGTGGTTTATAGATCAAAATATAGACTACGTTCAAATCAAAAATGTATTATTATCGTTTATTTGCCCACCTAAAAAGTAAAAGTCGTTGCTTATGTTTAATTTGACCAAAACACTAATTGACCGACTACAGAACAAACTGTTAAAAAGATCCATAACCTCAGGAAATAAAACTCTGTATTGGTCGATTTGATGGTCATACAATATGGCAGCTGCCCTCCATTTTGACGCAATCACCATTCTGGACTACTTCTAGTTCGCATTTTAGACTGGCATTCTGTAAACACAATCACATGAAAATATTTTATTTCACAGTAGAGATAAAAGTAAAAACTTTCCAACTTTTGCGAATAAAACATAGCTCATTTATGCTATAACAACATGGTACACATCAATAAACCTTAACTCATATACATCAGTTGAAAAAGTAAAGGACATGTTGAAAAAGTTGTCAAGTTGTCAAGTATTTTTAAAGACATAATACATATTTACAATACAGTGCGTTATGATAAAATATTGCCATACTTAAGATTTTTTTATTATTTGAACAGTTGAACATAACAATATATATTCGTTTTTAAATTGCGATGCCTTCTCTGCAAGAACTTGTCTAAGACTAGTGCTCAGCCTGGTTTAGTTGCCCCAAACAGGGAAAGTATTTGGGGAAGCAACTCGTTTATCGTAAAGAAGCTAACACGGACGAACTAAGGGTAACTGATTTGGTGGACTGCCTGCCGTAATATAAACCCCAGTCAGAGTTGAAGATGACATATTTACAAATGAGCAATCTTACACAAATCAATCAATAAATCAATCAGTCAAACAATAAGACAAAAACTGTGCTTACAAATCCTACGTTAGTCCAATCCGTGGCAAGTACGTTTACGTAGTAAATCGTCTTCCCTGCAACCTGAAAATATTCATACTTGATTTAACTACTTACATTAACTAGAGTTTTGCGGAGTCATACTTAAAATAAGGGCTTCTATTTAATGTGTGTATGTTTGGATAAGGGCCGAAACATCTGGCGGGCACCAAGCTGACGATGGAGGGAGATCTGCAGTCAAGAACCAGAACTTAGTAAGGTGCGGTTAAGACTGTACTATCCACATTGTCCATCTGGTTTACCAGTGACTTCTAGGAAAGACTAGATTGCAACCAGGAATAGATTGGTGACACTGGAGAGACAGTTGACCCCAGGAACAGACTGGAACCGGGGCACTAGGGGTAGCATCCCGACGTGCAGCCTTCGTGAGAAGACACCCACAGACAAGCTACAGACTCCAATAATAAAAGACACCCCCAGAGTCTTCCGAGAGGGGGGATGAAAGACTCACATGGACGGATTTTATGGAATCGACACGGCCTGCCCAATCGACTACGAACTCAGCACCAGGGACAGCAACTTGCCCTTGTGCAAAGTCTGCAAAAACCAACGAGGGTTACGCATTCATCAAGGGAAGTCTGGATCCAGTGATGGATGAAGACGACCCCCTCCTAGAGTTACTGAACTACTCGCAGGACACTAGCAGCCAACCACAGGAGCAGAAACCATCCCTGACAGACCACGCCCAATGCCTACCACAAGAACACCCAAGATCAAGTGGCCCAAGGCATCCGAAAAGGCACCATGGAAACAGTTTGACGAGGACCTAGACATCATCCTCGAATCATCCATGCAAGGTCCTGTACACCGGAAGTTACACACCCTTACTACCCTTGTCTTCTCTGTAGCAAGGGAGAGGTTTGGGATTGAAGAAGCCATGAAACGCAAGGAGGGTCCAAAACCGAACCGGAGGCAACACCGCATAGAGAACCTGAGAAAAGAAATCAGACAGCTGAAGAAGCAGTATCGAGACAGCTTACCAATGCAGCGCCTTGGCCTGTCCCAACTACGTGACACACTACGCACACAGCTGAAGTCTCTGCGGCGAGCCGAGTACACGAGGAGGAAAGCCAGGGAGCGAACACGAAAGAGAGCTGCGTTCACAGCCAACCCATACAAGTTTGCCAAGACTCTGCTTGACAAGGAGCGTTCAGGAACACAAGAGACCCCACTAGAAGAGGTTGAGAAGTACCTACATGATACGCATTCAGATGTCAACAGAGAAGACGCCCTAGCGGACTGTTACCGGATAGATCCTGCCTTACCACCAGAGATGCCACTAGTAACCACTGAACCCACACTGGGAGAGGTGAAGGACGTCATCAAGAAGGCTCGATGGGGCTCTGCTCCTGGTCCTAACGCCATCCCGTACAAAGCGTACAAGATGTGCCCACTCATACTGAAGAGGCTATGGAGACTCCTCAAGGTGGTTTGGAGGAAAGGGGAAGTACCTGAAGCCTGGAAGGAAGCAGAGGGAATATTCACGCCCAAGGTAAGGAACTCCAAGACAGTCAACCTGTTCCGGACCATCTCGCTACTAAATGTCGAGGGGAAGATATTCTTCGCTATCCTTGCCAGAAGACTCACCTCTTTTCTGACGACCAACGCGTACATCGACATTTCAGTCCAGAAGGGTGGAGTACCTGGTTTCTCCAGTTGTGTAGAACTCACCAGCGCCATCATCTGACTAATCAAAGAGGCGAAGACGGAGAAGAAAGACTTGACAGTAGTTTGGCTCGATCTTGCCAATGCATACGGATCTATTCCCCACCAACTGATCTACACAGCCCCCCAACACTACCACGTCGACAACCATGGCCAGAAAATCATCACCAGCTACCTTGACGGCGTCAAGCTTCGGTTTTCTTTTGATGACCAGTTGACGAAGTGGCAGAAGTTTGAGAAAGGTATAGTCACAGGATGCACTGTCTCTGTGGTACTCTTTGTCATGGGGATGAATCTGCTCATCAATGCTGCCATTAGAGAGACACGCGGACCAAAGACAGAGTCAGGTATCTATCTCCCATCCAGCCGAGGCTTCATGGATGACCTCACGTTGACGACACCAACACACGTCCAGGCTAGTTGGATGTTGACAGCCCTGACAGATGTCGCTTCATGGGCCCGAATGAAGTTCAAGGCCGTAAAGTCCAGGTCCCTCGTTATCAAGAAAGGCAAGACAACAGACAGATTCGTGCTCCGAGTACAGAACGAGGAGATCCCATCTATCACGAAGAATCCAATCAAGTGCCTTGGGAAGTGGTTTGATGCCATCCTAGCAGACAAGGACAACATCAAGAAGCTAAAGAACCAGGTAGAAGACGGGCTGAAGAAGATAGACCGAAGCAAACTACCTGGGAAGTTCAAGGCCTGGCTGTACCAGCATGCCTTACTACCAAGGCTGATCTGGCCAATGATGCTGTACGAGGTACCCAGCTCAACAATAGAAGCCTTAGAGAATCACCAGCCGACATATTCGCTTGGAATTCCACCCAGTTTCTCCAGTGTTGGACTGTACGGGAAAACCAACAAACTGCAGCTCCCACTCTCTTCACTGGTAGAAGAATTCAAAACTGCGAAGACAAGACTTGTGCTTACCCTAAGAGACTCCCCAGATGAGCAGGTCCGGGAAGCAGGGATCGTTACCCGTACTGGAAGAAAGTGGTCAGCGACAGAGACGGTCAGCCAGGCGGAGAGCTCTCTCATGCACAAGGATATCGTCGGTGTAACGGCTGTCGGACGACAAGGTATTGGTGCGACCAAGACACTCCTATGGAGCCA
>Ga0224511_10000651_pt1 | contig 17671 bp, 8 predicted proteins | sample SF_May12_sed_USG_2_FD_169988 | JGI IMG/M metagenome (GOLD analysis project Ga0224511, IMG submission 169988) | Sediment microbial communities from San Francisco Bay, California, United States - SF_May12_sed_USGS_8_1 | ecosystem: Environmental > Aquatic > Marine > Sediment | place: USA...
CGGGGGCCCCCCCCCCCCCTGGATCCGCTAGTGACAGAGCCATATTTTACACGTAAACAAACAAGAGAATGTTGCTGATGAAGCCGTAATTGTTCGATAGAAAATGTTTAGTAAGAAACATTAAGGCTGTAATGTTCAACAAATTCCATAGATGATATATTTCAAATTGATTAAACGTACTTTTCAAGGAAGTTATGCCGAAAACACATGTTAAAACATTATTATATTACTTCATGTTCAGTTAACAAAACTGAAGTGACCGAATTTACTTAAATATAATGGTTTGCTTTGTCTGCATTTTGTTCGTTGACCATCTTCACAATTGATATTCATACTTAAAAATTAATTGGTGGTACAAATGAGTTGAAGCTCATTACCTTTAGACATTGTTTGTAGATCTTTTTCTCTCTCTAATAAAGAATAGGTAATTGTAAGGTTAGCTTTTATAGTGGAAAACTGATTTAATCCCCCAATGAAAGTCATTAAAAGAACCAAGGCGGCAAATCAGCATTTCTTGGAGAAATAGTTTTAATAAATACAACAAATGATTAAATATGGAAATATCCAAAATATACAAACACAAATAGTTTATTCTAAATGTCTGTTGCGTCATTTATTGCGTGTTTCGCGCCGTTAAAAGTATGTTTTGTACCCGCAAACTTGCCATGGTGCCCTTAAACTTGTTTCGATTTACATTGTTTGCATCATTTTTTCTTTGAACATCTCTTCTTAGCTAAATTGGGTTTGTGATTGCCACATTATCAATCAGATGTGAAAGATTTTATGCGCTAGGGGGCGTCAGTGGTGTGGCATCTTTACCACTGATGAACAGCTTCAATAAAACCGAGGCTGCGATTTTCCCATGGAGGCTATGCTTCCTGAGGGCTTTTCCTTTTCTCAGTTTTATTGTAACGTTACTGAACATCAGATCCATCCTAATATAAAACAAGTAAATGTCTCATTATATTGGCGCTTTATATAGCTAGAAATTCTTGAAAAAAATCGCACGTCATATTGTTGTATAAAATATGTCAAAATGATATATGTATATATATATATGGTCAAAGAAAACCTACCAAAATAACCCAGGGATATCCGTTCACGGGTTTATTTTTTCTACGAACATGTTTGGGTTATATTTTTAAAATTGACAACAAAGACAATGTTCATGCAAAAACAAACTGAATCAAAATAGCTGCAACATATGTTATATTTCTAGTTTGGAACTTGTCATTAAGAACAGACAAAATGCAATATAAATGCAAAACAAAACAAGTGTTACTTTTCAGACACCTAAAATCATACTTTCTGGTTTCAAACCCTGCTCTGCCTTTTCACTTATTGTCTAGAAATTAGTGTGCAATACATGCGAGGAACAACACACTTTATCACGTTATCACTTTGTTTAAGCTGGCTGTCCATATCGCAGGCAATTTCAATTAATTTGAGAAAAAGGTAACATGGACCATATGTTTAAGAAAAAATGGTAACAGTAAGAAACAAATAATCTTTATTTCTATTAACACAAACTTTGCCGAAAACAAATATGCCGACGCTGGATGATTTCACGGATCGGTAGATGAAGGGAAATACGAGACACGCATATTTATTTATATGTCAGCCTTTTTCTATCAATGGTTACAATAAAAATGAAGAGATGTTCAAGGAAAGAATGTTGTAAACAATTTAGGAATGTCAAGTTTTAGGGCACCATGACAAAAAGGCCCGTACAAAAACCAATACAAAAACAACACAAAACCACGTAGAACATGAAGACGCAACATACATTCAGAAAAAAAAAACGTTTTTGTGTGTTTTTCGGATTTTTAATTTTTATATTTATAATTTCTTAAGTGATTTCTCCAAGAAATGTTGAGTTACCGCCTTGGTACAAGTTCCCCAGATAAATCGTGTGTCCTTGTCCAGACATGAAGACTTTCTCATGACATTTGCATTATATGCTAATTTTCTTTTTGTCCCAAGACTAAATAGATACAAGGACGATTTCTAGCTCATGGACAACATGTTGTCTGTAAACAAGAACAACAAAATAAAAAACTGATGAAAGGGAAAACCCTCAGGAAGCATAGCCTGCACGAGAAAACAGCAGTCTCGGTTTTATTGAAGCTGTTCATCAGTAGTAATGAATGATGCCACGCCACTGACGCCCCCTAGCGCATGAGTGGAACTCCATTTTAAAATGTAAACAACATACATGTACACTCATACAATAACAAATTCAGGTAATTTATCCCCTTGATATGTATACTTATTGCAAAAAATACAACACATATCAGAAAAGCAAATATATTGCGTAAAAACATTTGAAATACGAACAGTTTGGCAAGTGATCATGAACATGTAATTAATCAAACAGTCGGGCTTTAATCTTACAACATTTACAGTCGAATTCCTTACCTCAAAGTCGATACTTATCTTAATATTTATCTCTAGCAAAAACAAATAAATAAAGGAATTCGAGAGGGTGTTAATCTGTAAAAATAATAATGTTAAATGTTAACAGTTTTGACATACCATATACGATAAGAATCTTAAAATAAAAATTATTAATGTTATAGAAAATATAAATTAGTCAAATTAAAACCACTTTAAAAACGTTATTTATATGTTCCATTATCGTTTTTTGTTTTCCTATAGTTTTTTATTGTAATATGTATTTCTTTTTTAATTGCCAGTTTTGTTTATATGGATTATTTTGTAATAGTGCCCTGAAACTGGATTCCAGCCCTTGTTGTTCTTGTTTATTCCATCAATAATTATTCAGACACATATATAAGTATGTGTAATGTTGAAGAAAATATTTTTTTGCAAACACCACTTGCGACGCGTACTATGCAGAGTTAAGTATAAAGGCAGGAGAATTTTCTAAAACATGATTACGAATCTTATTACTGTCTTTGGTCTGTAAGTAATCAACACAAACATAAAAAAAACAATAGTGTGATAGATGTTTGAAATAACTGGTGTTTTAATATAAATAGAGATACATTAAAAAAGAACATACAATTTGTAGATACGTTAGACATTCTGTAAATTTACGTGGTAAATGAGCTTTCCTAACATAAAAAGCGGTGTTGATGTATTCTCAAAACAGCTCCATTTTCAAGATGACAGATAGCCTGGACGAAAAAGTATATTTTAAATGTTTTGTGAGTACATATAGTAAATATACGTATGAGAATATTTCGGTTAATGAGAAGACGCTCGCGACCTCGGTGACAAATCTGAAACTCCGTCAGAGAGGCCAATGACATGTGAGTAAATTGGAAAAACTTCAAAACAAAACTACGTGGATGTGAGTGTTGAAACTAATGTCTGCTGACGAATATCTATATCCTAGAGTAAATGGACAGTTCCCTAACTGTCAATCATGATCATTTATAACAGCACATGGTCCATTTTGATCCAATGGAATGGGGTTTATATTGTCAGGTGATATTCTGACCTAGTAAATACAGAGGAACCATACTTCTTGCTGTGATCGACCTTATTACACAAACAAAAGCACAACTACAGAAAGGAAAAGAAATTGAGGTTTTGCGGAACTATACATTATGTATGTACTTTTAAACTATTACTCATCACTACCTTTTGTGTGAAGTCTGGAGCATTTAGCCGTAATCGCATGAGCTTGTTGATGCTCTTTGCTGCTGCACGTATGTTAAAGTATATAACACGTGTGTGCGATAACACAAGCAGGTTCTTTGTCAAAACCGTTAAGGCAGCCGTAAGCGTACATTACCATCAATAATAGCTGTTATGGAAGCTATTTTAAGTTATATTCTACAAAATGCCTTATATAATGGTTAAACAATAACACAACGTGTTATCATGTGGTATAAGTCAAGTATGCGAACAGCTGCCATAAGAACACTAGATTATCTTTTACAAACATTACAAGGTTGTGGAGAAAAATATTAGGAGCATAAGTATATAAGGCCTAAACAAAAAAATGTCAAATCATTTCGTGCGACATACGACAGAAATGTACTCAGTTTAACTATGATATGTTCAGTCTGCGAATTAGTCTATAAGCCCGAAGCCCGAGTCAAGTGAAAGGCCGGTCGGTCGATAAGAATTGTATGCAAGGTAGCCCGACCGGTCGATTTGAATTTTAAAGTAAAATTCTAAATAAAGGAACATGTTAACATAAAAACTTATTGTGGAGTTATGTATTCGTAAGAAAACGCAAACAAGATCATAATAAGTGCAAATCAACTCATTTCTAGTATGATTTGTATGAATTATGACCACAACAAAACGTTTGGGCTATTACAATTTCATTCGGGCTATGGAAAATAAATTTAAATAGCCCGAAGGGCTATAGTCGAAAAATAATTAACGCGCAGACTGGATATGTTTGATATGTTTATAATTTTGTGTTATTGTTGTAAACATGCTATTCACCAGTCTGTCTGGCAGATGGTTCATATCCTAGCTCTATACAACACTTATCTTTTATGTTTTACTTTACATATACATTGACAGCACTTCTTAACTAAGCGATAACACAAAAGTAAACAATTAACCCTACATGAAGTGTTTTATTAATATCTAACACTTTAATGAAACAACGTTTCACCTTCACCTTGAACATAACGTGCAAAACATCTCAAAATACTTCGATGGATCTCAAAATAAATATATGAGAATCTTTTTAACTAACGCGCACTCTAAAAGCACTATGTTCTGTCATCATTTAAAAATCCCCCCTCGCAAAATTGAGCGTTGGGACATAAATCAGACGCCCAGTGCTTAGCCACACCATTAACAGCAAGCTTTGTCTTGATGATACTAACACGGTATTGTGTTTAATTTAATGTACTCCATTTAAATTATAAGATAAAACTTTTAGTCGCTTGGGAGTAAGAGTATAACGCCCTTGAACACTTGTATTGCTGGTTAGTGGAATAACCGACATAATATCACCTCGGTGTAAAGACAAAATCATCATAAATGCAAACAATTCATAACAAATATTATGCTTTACCAACAATTGTATCCCTTGATAGTTGACTACATGTACCATTATTACCCATCTTTCACAATTTTAAACTAGCTTAAAACAATACAAATGCGATGTGACTACAGAAACAGTAAAGTTTAAAGAGCATATAATTTCTGGTCAAAAGTAAAACGGTCTTACCTCGTACATATCATCACCGGTAAAGTATACCGAGACAGAGTAATTAGGCATGGAAATAGAAAATCTTACTCAGAAGAGATTATAAAAACACAATATGAGAGTCAAGATAAATGTGAAACGTACATGTAATATAAGAGTACCATGTGCATATATGTAATGCATTTATGTTAAACACTAGTTCTATAATAATATAATTGAACATTGTAATATACCTGTTCCTATGTATCTTAACACCCGGGTTACGTGTAAGCTCTAAAACTGTGTTCTGTCCTTTAATGAGCACACACTGTAAACTTTATGTGTGAGAATATGTCAGTTAATGAATTGACGTTTACGACCTCGGTGATAAATCTGAAACTGCTTCACAGAGGCCAATAACATCTGACTTTATGGAAAACAAACTTCTATCAAACGTTACGTTACGCAGATGATACCAATGACGGCTAACAAATTGTTATATCTGTCAGAGTCTGAGATTTTGGGTCCAATTGTCGAAATGACGTCACTCAGTAAAATGATGTCAAATGACGTCAAAAATAATATATCAAACTATAGAGAGAAGTTGTACTGGCCTACAAAAACAGTTCAAAGCGTCTCAATCTATGTCTCAACTCTTTAAACTTGATTTCAATATAATTATTATATCTTAGCAAAATTATCATATTTAATTGACCACGCAGGTATTAATAAAATGTAACACCCTTGTATTTGACAAATACACTGTTCATGATGCTTTAGGCATGTATTTTAAAGTGGTGATATAGACATGAAAAATGGGAATATTTTCATAGTGTATTTAAAACTGTAATCTGCAAACATAGCCCTTTTAAATGATACTGAATTCTCAATATCGCTAAAATAGTCAGTTGGACCAAAAAAGTCAGACTCGAACACATATCCTGAAGTAAATTATATATGTAGTTTTCAAGTATTACTCATTACTCCGTATTGTGTGAAAACTGGAGCATTTTGTACTGTTTATTACTTGACCTATCGACAGCCCGCCCTCCTGTCCTGGTCTTCATGATTAAGGCATCGCTTGCCCGAATACTTATTATAATATGAAAGACATATCGCTCCATTATAATATTCCTGACCAATTATCGGACTAGGTGATGTTGATAGCGATTTGCATAAAATGATTGACAAGTAAATACAATAGATGGGCCGACAACGCTGGTCCGTCAAGACGCCATTTTGGGCGGGCTGTCGATAGGTCACTTGTGCGGTACGTATTTTTATGTATATTGTGCATGTGTGCGATACAAACAGGTGTTTCGTCAAAGCCGTTATGGAAGCCATAAGCGTAAATAAATATCCATGATAGCTGTTATGGAAGCTATTTTAAGTAATCTGCTATAAATGCCTTATATAATGGTTAAACAATAACACAAAGTGGTAGCATGTGGTATAAGTCAAGTATGCGAACAGCTGCCATAAGAACACCATATTGATTGTGCTTTTGCAAACAGAACTGGTTCGAGTAAGGTTGCGTGTAAATAAACAACAACATAAGGACCATACATATAAGGCATTAACAAATATTGTTAAATCATTTCGTGCGACAATGATAAATGTTTTCAGTTCAACTATATTTTGTATGATGCGTTTTTATTTGATATTATTGATGTAAACATGCTATTTACCAGTTTGTCTGGCAGATGTTTCATACCCTAGCTCTATACAACACTTATCTATTATGTTTTACTTTACAAATACATTGAAAGGTAGTACTTCTAAACCAAGCGTTGACACAAAAGCAAACAATTAACCCTACATATAGTGTTTTTAATATCTGACCTGATAATTAAACTAAGTTTCACCTTCATCTTGGGATAGAGTAAGTACATTCTCTAGTGTCGTCTTTTACGTTTTGAACATAACGTGCAAAACATCTACAAAATACTTTGATGGATCTTAAAATAAATATATGACAATTGTTTTAACTAATGCACTCTAAAAGCACTATGTTTTGCAGTCGATTATAAATCCCACCTTGCACATGTGAGTGCAGGGTTGTAAATAAGACGCCCAGGGCTTCTCCACACCATTAGAAGCAAACTTTGTCTTGATGATACAAACATGATGCTGTGTTTAATTTAATGCACTTTTTTTAAATTATAAGATGAAACTTTTAGGCGCTAGGGAGTAAGAGTATAGCGTCCTTAAGGGCATGCGTTGCTGGTTAGTGGAATAACCATCGTAATATGGCCTCGGTATAAAAATACAACATTGTAATCAAAAAAGATTATAAGTCCACATGATGAGAGTCAAGATTGAGTCAAACGTATTTTAAGAATACCATATTGCATATATGTTATACATTTCTGTAAAACACATCGTATGCACAGTACAGTGTGATACTATTATTGAAAAGTGTGGTATACGTGTTACTACATATTTTACTACGTATTTGTAATTTATGTTACATATGGGTACTAAAATGCACATATATATGCCCAAAACTGTCAGACACATCATACATAAACGATAGTTTTATTGCACCAAGAAGAAACAGTTGTGGCTTCAGACAAATGGGTCTGTTGTTCTTGCCAAGCAACATACATTTTTAACCCAAGTGATTAACCGCCATGTTATAAACGGGTATTTACCAATACAACGGAGTCAGCAATTTCCGTCAAAATGATGAAACCAAATTTGAAACTAATATTTCTTTCATGTACTAGTCTTTCTCTTGGTGCTGCAAAAGAAGTCATTATGTTAAGACATTCTTAAAAATAGTATGTGTCGCGTGATGGGTTTGTGTTTTATAAAGCATGATATTCGTAAAAATAAGTCAACTTATTTTTTTTCTTTTTAATGATGATTATGAATCAGAAGATATTTGGAAAACAAAAACTCACGTTCAAACATCTAAAGGACATATTTCATCTCAGATTTGTGACTATTTCTTATAGTGGTAACAAAACTACTCGAAAATATGGTGCGATAGGGGTTGTCAGTGGTGTGGCATCATTCATTACTACTGATGAACAGCTTCAATAAAACCAAGGCTGCTGTTTTCTCGTGCAGGCTATGCTTCCTGAGGGCTTTCCCTTTCATCAGTTTAATGGTACTTAAAACAACTCTGTTTAAAATTCATTGACAACTTAAAACGTAGTCTTGTAGTCATCGTCTATATATTGATAACAAACGAGTTGTTTCACATGCATTAAATGGACTCCCGCGGTCTGGTCGTGTGCCACACAAAAACCTTGACAAGGAATTAAAGTTTTCGAGAAAAAATATTGTTTGTGTTTCACGACTAGACCACTAGAAATCCCTTTCATGATGTATTACAATTAGACAGATACATCATTATGCTTTTCTGTTGCGCAAAAGTTAAACACTTGTATGACGAGTATTATGTACTTACCTACAATGATTTTAATGTTGTGTTGTTAATGCATACGGGGCTCCAAGTTTGTTTTACACACAAAAAACAACACAAAAAAACAAACAAAACAAACAGAACACCAGATCAAAAAGGAAAATGAAAGTTGTTAGATTTCGGTCGGGGAATGAAATAAACATGCAGCCGTAATAACTTAGTAAAAAAACAATTTCCAAAACGCAACCTGAAAGAAATTCCATAACATTTAATCAAAGCGTTGCACATTAATGTTATAGCCATAAACATATATACAAGTAACGCTGCTGGAACGTAATCCATTATCATGAAGGAAGTTATATCAATTGCATCGTTCGCATGACTCCACCAAACATCAACTAAAACCACTTGAGATTTCCATCTCCTGACGTCACTACTTTAGAAAATTAATCCAAATTATTTATTTGTAACAATCCTAATATCAGATAATAAATATTACTGAATATTTTAACTGATGTTAAACAGCCAGAAATGTTAAACAAAATATCATTTCTTGTGATGAAAAAAATGTATACACATTCAGTAAGTGTCATAACATGTATGTCTGCTAACCAATCTCCGTAAGCACAGCGAACTTTGCAATCGCGCCCCGTAGCACAAGAACATTGGTTTGAAAACAACAAAAGTGATGATTTTTAACAATGTTAGTTATTTGAAACAATTAACTAGAACACAATAACGCCATTTGACTCGTGTACAATAGTAAATTAATGTACGTTCTCCATTGCAAAATGTACTCATAACGAATTCTCTGAAATCTAAGGAACAATCCTACTCATATCAACAGTTTCGGCGAGGTTAATAATATGTATATGTAATGAACTGCAGCGGTGCAGACAAGAAATAATGTATTGTGAAGTTAAACATTGTAAGACACATGTGCAAAATGGAATAATACCATAATAATTGAATATGTCAAATATCAATAGACCGCAAAGCGAGCGAGTGGTGTTAAAAGATGGATGGACAGACGCCATTTAAAAATATTGCAATACTAATCAATGTATTTTTATAATAAAAATAGATCATGAGATATGGTTAACAAACAAGCATGTCCTAAACGACATTTATTTATTCTGATTTTCATGGAAAGGCATTACAGAAATCCGGTGTTAACCGTGCGTGGAATAATAGACGGCAGAGGAAATAAGGTTGAATTTTGACGTCTAGTGGGGGCTAAACCTATACGTCACTCTAAATACAAGAGCCAGACATATCAATTACATTGGATATATTGTGAGAGAGACATAGTGCTAAGCTGTCGACGTCTGTGTGAAAGTATTTCCTTTATGTGTCGTGATAAAACTTATTGATGAGAATAGATGTAAAAGAAAAACGCTGTAGTATCGCATGATCACCTAGTGTTTAAAACAGTCCATACAACTGTCATGCAAGAGATAAATACATGTACATGCTGACGTTATAAAGCAATTTTTTTGAAATACTGTATTGTGATTTTATGCACATTGTGTTCTAAATTGAGGTGCTACTATCAAATAATTAAATGGTACATTGTATTCAATTCAACGTGTTATGCAAAGTACTTGTGTACAGTCAAACCAGTATTATAAACAAAAGAAGAGGGATCTCGATATTGCGTGTGTACATCCGGTTGTACCTTTGTTAACAATGGCGGACAAACTGACATAATTATTTCATTTCTATAATGAAGCTCTAGAACGCATTTACTAAGAGACATTCATTTATACCACGCACAAACAATGTAAACAATGGAATGCTCGTGGGAATATTCCTGTAAATAGGCAGACAAGTTTCAACTTAATGACCACCGACATATATCACGCGATCAGTCTAGAATAAAGATTAACATTTTTTTACTCGCACTCTTCTCTATTTTCCAACAGTTACTGATCTTTTATCAAGACACCATTAACGAAGTTCTTACACTTTTAGTTACAAAAAATTATATATAATACTATGGAAATTTTTGTTTTGTGACATGTAGTGTTTTAATCTGAGAAGTTGCAAGCAAAATGCCAAGCCTATAACGTTTGTCTTCATCAAAGCTCGTGCATGAAATGAAGTGACATTACTTATGTAATGTTACCCAGCAAAGCATTTTCACTGCACCACCGTGTGAATAAGTGTACATTAAAATCAGCCGTTTACCCTGCAATTGTTATACTTATCTTCTTATCTTTCAACACGTGTGGGGTCTCAGGTATGTAGTTTAAACTATGAACAACTGCAGCAACCATTAAGCTTTTTGTGTCTTTTACAATACACATTTTTTCAGTCAGTCACAAATGTTTAAATATATTATTTGTGATAAATGGAATCAAAACCACAATACACAAACAGTAGAAATCGTATTTGAATAAAATAGCTTTTGTTCTGACAATTAAAGATGCTTAATTGGCACCACAATGGAAATAAGAGTTCGCTCTTTTTTGTGCTATACTTGAATAATTGTGGCTTGACATGGTATTTTATATAATTAAATACACATATTTCGATAAACATTTTTATTGATATAGTTTTACTATTTTTAATAACACATTTTTACCTATTAAATGTAAATTGTTAAAGAGCTAATCATCTTTGCTTTGTTGTATTTCATGTGCAATGCTCTTTTATTCTGAATAAACTATGTATGCTTGGTTTGTAGCTTGATCCCTTTAGAATCGGACAAATCATTTTGCAGTGTGATAAGTATACTAAATGAATTACTATTGCAAAAAGGATTTCCAAGAACTTGTCGAAAAGCTTTTTGGACCAAAAGTAAGAACACAACAACAAGAAAAAGGCAAACATGAAAATCCTTGTTAGAGCCGCAAATTGAACCCGGAACCTCTTGCAGCCTAGTCTGGGGTGTTACCTCTAGGCCACCGAGTCATCTGTACATATCGATTGAAGTCAAGCTATGTATCTGTTTCAACACAGCGGGTCGTATCAAAAACAAACAAAGCCATATTTGCGAGCCACACTTCTTCATAAATTCGTTGATTTTGTAATATATTAACATGCGTGGATAACTATATTTGGCAGTTTCTCGGAGTTTACGGGAGTAGGATTCACTGTTTAATTATATTTAAAAAGTAAGAGATAAACAATTTTGGTCAAAAGATACAAGCATATAATCCTAAAGACAAAGCTATATTCCAAACTGGCAAAGACCCTTTAAGGCAAAGCTTTAATTTGTATAGGTGCTACTTGTTCTGGTATATACATGTAGTAACAAACATGTGCAATAGTAGAGGCAATACAAAAACGAAAATAAAAGATCTGAAAAGATTGATTTATTGCAGAATGTGTCAGGTTTTTTACCAGAAACATTTGGGAACTTTGTTATATCGGAACATGCTAAATCCATAACAAGTATAGGTTCCGTTGTACTGTTCTTATGTAGGAGGCAACACCAAACATCAACTATAACCAGTTTAAAGCTGTTTCCATGCTTGTTTTTATCAGGTTTACGCCATTTTACGTACACTTAAAGGTCAAGTGAGGACGCGCATTAAGAACTCACAAGTTATTGCCTTTTTACTACGCCTTAACATTTCGCTTCCTCGCATGACTAAGACAGATAAAAACTATTCACAAGTAAGTTCACACATAATATTGTTTTACAGTTTTTAACCATAATAAGTAATGAAATAGCATAAGGTTATACATGTACATTGTATTATAGCGTATATGTTGTTAAAGACGTAACGCATACATTAGTTATCATGTTCGAAGGCTAAAAGAAAAAAATACTGTTAATTCAGCTAAGTCTATATAGCGCCACCTAACACCAGTCCTAATTCTACTAGACGAATTAGTGCGTCTCTACGACCTTCTACTTTTGATTACCGGAATCCTAATTGGTCTAAAAGACACTAGGGCGACACGAACGTTTCAGATAACATGATTAGGATTCTCCTCCTTAGGCACACTGCTTCTGTAACATTGTTATCTTGTGACACGTGTTTACTTGCTTATTTATCAAGGTGATAAACACAAAATACACGAATTGCCTATTTTTTTGCAGAGTTGGGCACGTTGATTTGTCATCTACAACACTATTAAAAACATTTTATTAAACAAATCTTTGAATATAGAGTTCCACTTATGCGCTAGGGGGCGTCAATGGAGTGACATCTTATATTTCCACTGATGAACAACTTCAATAAAACCGAGGTTGCTATTTTCCCGTGCAGGCTTTACTTCCCGAGGGCTTTCATCAGTTTACATTACTACATACAGGTTGATGTTTTAACCAGAACAACAGTGAAAATTATTTCTACGACTTGTGTTACCTTTTAATGAATTATTGTCAACGTTTGCTATTGTGATTTATATTTTGATTAAAACATTTTTTGAGGAGTAGGTTGCATAGTAAAACAGCAGCTTTGGCTTTATTGAAGCTGTCCATCAATCGTAATGCAAATCTACCATAATACGCCCGCAACGCATGGAAGTGGAACTCTATTTTCAAACAAAAATAAAAGACACAATCCATAATCCAAAAGGGCCATAAAACAAATATATAACAAAGACTATAGAAATATGTGCCGTGTGACATGTAGTGTAATAATCAGTACTAGCGTTGCTAGCAAAATGCCTAGCAAAAATTTTTTCCTAGTAAAGACTTACGCATAAAATGAAATGAAGTGACATGGCTAACGCAATGTTACATAACAAAGCATGTTAACAGTTAACTGCATCATCGTGTGAATAAGTGTGCATTATAATTAAGCGTTTACTCTGCAATTGCTATACGTTGTTTTCTTATCTTTCAACACGTGTGCGGTCTCAGGTGTGTGGCTTAAACCTTAGAACAACTGCAGTAACCATTAAGCTTTTTTTGTTTTCTACAATGCACATTTCTTCAGTCAGGTAGACACAGACACAACCCATGGAAATAGCTTAAGTCTATAAATATGTCATTTGTGATTTACTGGAATACAAACCACTATTATACACAAATAGTAGAAATCGTATTTGATTAAACTAGGTTGTTTTAACAACTACATGCATTTTATTTACACGTACATCGATCAAGGATCAATTGTGCACATAGCATGTCCTCAAGAAAGTTTGGTATCCTTATAAAACAAGGTGGCAATATATATCAACGTGTGTTACCAAATAATAATTATAATATAATTATGTTAATTTAAAATCTAAAACTTATTTATATTTACCCTCAAGATTCATTTCTGATATATTAGAGACATTTCCAACATATAATTTTTTTGTATTTCGCTCATTGTGATGTTATAATTGAAAATGCATTTTTTCCATAGAACATAATTTTATAATATAAACAACAACGAACATGATTTAAAATAAGCATTAACGATTATAACAATCTAATGACATATAACCTAAATGTTATCGGCATAGTATTAATTTAACATTAATAACTAATATTTAGTCGGATTTGACAAACTCGCGTATCAAAACACGGCATTCAACTTTTACCCAGATAAAATAAAGCATACTTCGACCTGGTTCTTAACTATAATAAATTGATCAAGATAGAGAGAGGCGTTTTATTTCCACAAAATATATGTTTTTCTAGAAACCGCTAGACATTTAATGCAGTATTATGTTAAATACAAAACATTTATTAACGTTAGATGCTCATCGTGCAATTATTGTTAATTTCCATTTCTGAGTACGTCATTGCCTAATTAAACATAAGTTCGTTGGAAAAAATATCTTGTCAGGAAATGTAGTAGCTTTTATCTTTCTACGCAGATGACGTTGTTGTTACGTAACACACATCTATGTAATTATTGAAACATTCAGTACATGTCTCTAACTAGATATTTCTTTCATCGCAATTCGCAATGCACTTTACGATATTTTACGATATTTCTCATGGGGTTTAATCTTCTGAAAAGGCCACTGTTCGATTAATTTGCATGTAGGACGTCTACTTAAATGTTCTTTAAAGTCGGCTTCAGTCATCGAACTTTGAATTACAAGTGTGCAAGGACTGAGAGTTATGATACTTAAAGAGTAGACATTTTTTACATTGAATTACAGTATATCAAGGCGTGGCGTCGTACAAATGATAATAAATGTATAATTATTTTGTCGGACACAATCAAACGTGTTAGGTTTAAAGACGACAAAGAATCATTTATTTAATATTTTAATTGTATTATGATTGTAGTAACGAAATAACTGGGGACATAGATCTATTTCGTAAATGTGGCAAACATTTATTACATCTCAACATGGACGTTACACAAGATTCAAATATATCTCTTAAACTATAATGGTAAAATATAAGTTATAAATTAAACGTCGGAACTCGAAAGATATTATATGTCCGCATTATGGAACTATGTAATCAAATCAAACGTTTGAAGTAGTCATTTTAAAAGTAATGCGTTATGCTTAAATAACTTAAAACATTCATTGTTAGAACGTAAAGTACATGGTACCATATTTGCCAAAAATACAATTGAGATGTGCACTTTACGCAATGGTTTCCTAACAATGTATTTGTAAGCTATAAATTACATTGTCGAAACGAAACAATCATACCATAAAGCCATAACGATCGTTTGATGGCATCGGTAGACACGTTTATGGCTGAAGACATATGGGACTATTTCCATTGCCAAACAATATACAGTTATATTTGACGTTTGTGATCAAATACCATGATCTTTATTCACCAACACCAAACAACAAATTTAATATAATCGTGTCAAAATAACCACATCTGGGTTAAAGACGTGTTTATTTATTTATTTGTTTGTTTGTTTGTTTGTTTGTTTGTTTGTTTGACGTAATGCTTAACACTAACGAACATATATTACGAGGGTCAGTCACTTACAAACGTTCCTGGGTTCGCCAATACTAGCATCATTATTCTGCAAGCGACTGACTGTTTCCTGGACATGAGCAAGATGAGAGTTAGAACTGAACCAGAATTTCGTGTACAGTAAAATCCGCTTATAAGGAACTCCTAGGGACCATGAAAATCCGTTCCTTATAACCGGAGTTCTTTATAAACGTATAGTTAATTAATTCCTTTGTAAAGACTGGGAAATGGAAATCAGTTCTTTATAAGCGGAAGTTCCTAATAAGCGGGTTTCTTATAAGCGGACTTTACTGTAATCGTATTCTAGTCGTATAGCAAACAAACTCGAAAAGTATTCACTATTCCTGATTAGTTACAAACAATTTGTGTTTACAGTTACAATATAAATTGAAGAGATATCCAAAGAAAACAATGAAAACAGGTCAAGTTTAAGGGCACAATGACAAAATGGCCGTACATAATCAAACACACAGAACAACACAAAAACACGTAGAACATTAAGACGCAACAACCATTCAGAAAAAAGCCCTTTTTATTTGTAGGTTCATGTATATGCTTGTGACTAAACTGAATGAATAGTAGTGCCTTCTTATAATGGTACATATTAAACGAATGTTTTGTTGATTGCGCTTCTATGATTTATTACAAGATGTGTTTTACCGAATAATCTGCTTTCCGTATTACAAATGCTAAAGCTCTGTTTGACGACTATTTTTGTACCAAATGTGTGTCAATGTTAGATATTTAATACCGTGTTTATTATACATCGGATTTTAGTTCTTATAAAACAAACTAACACATACACATTATGTAATCAAAACGAAAATACACATATAAGAAATATGCCTGGTAATAAATCTAAACATGTAATGGTTATACAAACACGACTTCCAAGACAAAACCAAAAGAAACCCCGCAGTACTCAATTTAAAGGTTGCAAACGTCTTAGCGAAATTCAATGTACAAGTGACACTACTTTTATGTAATCCGTTATATACTAGGACGTTTTGTCATTTTCCTGACGGCTTCCATAAAACATTAACTAAGTATTCCATAACCACAGATTCACGATTCCTATCTCCTGTCTTCACACTCAGTGCCTTATTGAACATTGTATTATGCTGCACTTAACAAGTCATAATGTCTGTAAATAAAATGGAATATTTTACCTAATGTCAAACAGCAATATATTTCAATGACAAAACGAATACTTACGGACAAATGAGAGTGTCGTTGATACATGTTTATTTCGGTAACATTCTTTCAATGTAAATTGCTTATTTATACTTAAAATCTAAACATATTATAATTTAAAAACACAGATTATTACAGAAGGTAATTTTACATGTAATTCACGTCCTTCATATTCCAATTACAGCGAAGGCGTATAACCGAATATTGAATCCGATTATAATGTTGCGTGCTATAACAGACAACAAAATAAATACAGTTGAATTTTGACGTCTAGTGGTGCTAAACCTATACGTGACTCTAATTACTAGAGTCAGACATATTCATTACGTTGAGTATATTGAAATAGATGCAAAGCGCTATGTTGTCGACGCCCGTGTGAAATTACTTTCTTTTTTTCTCGAGATAGATTTATAAGTAAGTGAACAATATAGTTATGTTTTAGGAAAGAAAATGTACATGTATAGTCACATATTAAGTTCATATAAATATTATTATTTACTCTATAATAACAAATTCACGTTTAATTGTATGAAGTTATAAAGAACGATCGCGAATGTTGTTTTAAATACATGCTATTTTTAATTGATAAAGAATACAAACTACTTCAAGTTCTAGATACGCTGTTTGTTTGGAACGGACTTTTGTGCAAATAACGTGAAAAAGATGAGGCATGGAGTGTACACTATTATGTTAGCATCTAGAGTTCATGGACCACACTGACACAAACTGACACAATATTTACAATCTATAATGAAGTCAACGAACACATTCACTAAGAAACATTTCCTTTATACCACGCACCAGCGTTGTATTCAGGGCGAATGCTCGTGGGAATATTCCTGTAAATAGGCAGACATGTTTCAACCTTATGACCACCGACCTATATCACGCGATCTGTCCAGACAAACCAACAAAGAAGTGAGGTTGGGAGGAGCTCTAACTTAAAACACACAAAAAACACAAAAACACAAAAATATATGTTTTCTAAATGTCTGTTGCGTCATGATGTTGTAAGAGTTCTGTTGCGTCATGATGTTGTAAGAGTTTTTGTGTCGTCCCTTGTGCTAGTTTTTGTACGGGCCATTTTGTCATGGTGCCCTTAAAAATGACATATCTACATTGTTTGCAA
>Ga0224511_10000652_pt1 | contig 17666 bp, 7 predicted proteins | sample SF_May12_sed_USG_2_FD_169988 | JGI IMG/M metagenome (GOLD analysis project Ga0224511, IMG submission 169988) | Sediment microbial communities from San Francisco Bay, California, United States - SF_May12_sed_USGS_8_1 | ecosystem: Environmental > Aquatic > Marine > Sediment | place: USA...
TTATTGAAGCTGTTTATCAATGGTTATGAAGGATGCCATACCACTGACGAACGCTAGCGCATAAGCTCAATCTTTAAATGTAAACAACACACAGTCCATGATCCCTGAGGACCAGAAAAATATAACTACAGTCCACCTTGTTGACGAATCTCTCTAACTGCAAGGTTAAACTCTTCTTCCTTGAACCCCATGTCGTCAACAAATACCGCCCGATGTTCGTCAACTATTCTCCGAATGTCCTCGTCAGCAAGATACTCCATCGGCAAACCAATGGCCTCGTCATTGAGCTAGGAATGACGCGAAGCAATTTAAGTTTTGTGTTTATACAGCAAGTTTAATATTATTATGAACGTTCATTCTAACTATCGGGATCGACGCGTTAAGCGTACACGTTGTACCTAACATGGGCACTGTGTCTTGTTTCTAAAGTTTACCTGTTCATCTTCATCGAGGGAGGCTTGCACCCAGGCAATATACTCGTCTCCTTTCTGCTCCCTTGCGTACGGGCAAGCCGGGAACCACCGACAGTGTTCTACCCAGGGGTCGTCTTCTGGGTCCCAGCGCCTAAGTCCACCATCGCAAGCAAAACAGCGGACGTTGTCTTCCACACCTTCGGTTTAATATCAAAGAGTCCGTTTAATCAGAATAACTTAATACAAATAAATAAAAGTTTAATAAGTTTATAAAATCAACTAAACAAAAGTGTTAAGCGGCATTTTTACCCATGTAGTACAAGCCTGCTTCTGCAAGCTGCCTAGGCGTCTGTGTACACTCTGGAGGCCAACGTCTGAAGGATTCTAATCGCGCTTCCAAAGATACGTAATGCTCATTTCGTACCTGATAATTTGTGGAATGAGTACCTACAACGTAAGAATATTAGTATGATATTTTATAACTTTACAAACCTTAGGGGCCTTGATTGCTCACCTGAATCACCCTGACCCATCTATCCAGCAAATCATAATCATTTTGCTGTAGTATAAAAGGTTTAACCAAGGCTCATATCTGTGTAGTTTTATCAATTGAAGCAAATTTTAGTTTTCGAAACCTATTTTCTGAACATGAGGTCTACTGTGCAACCGATTGGAATCATTTTAACAACTTTACTAGAAGCTTATTCAATGATCATTCCTTTGTAGTGTTATCACATTGGGCGAAGTGATTTTGAAGAAGTCTCTTTAAGATTATCCTATATAATTCAATTGACATTTGTGACGTCTTGGGCGGAGTCATTTTTTCCCCAATTTCATAATTTGAACAACTTTCGTAGAGGACTCCTTCATAATGTTTTATTTTAAAATATGAAAGTTCTGTGTCTTGTGGTTTCACTCAAGAAGAAATTTGAAAATTGCATTTTTAAGCCTATACTCCTATCCGGTGACCTTTTAATTCAACCAAATAGAACCTTTGTAACAATTTTCTCACATGGCACCCGCTTAGCGGTTCAGGAGAGGTCGTTTGAAGATTGTCTTATATAATATATTCTTCAATTTAAATTTGTGACATCTAAGGCCGTTCTATGTTGGACCCAAGGGGCATAATTTGGACAATTATGGCAGGGGACCTTAAGATGCCGTTATATACCAAATCCAATTATGAAACATATGGACCTAGTGGTACAGATAAAAATCGTTTTAAAAATTGCCTTTTTAAAACATATATTCTGATCCCGTGACCTTTTTTTGCAATTAACAACTTTTGTTAGAGGTTCACCCAAGGATCATTACTGTGTAGTTTGGTCGAAATCCAGTAATTGGTTTAAGAGGAGAAGATTTTATAACACGTCGCACGACGGGCAACGACGAATGACGGACAAATGACGGTCTCTGAAGCTCACCATGTTCACCTTTGGCTCAGGTTAGCTAAAACTTAACAATTGCTTAGTTTTCATACGAAAGCAAAAAGGAATAATTACCTTGCGATCTTTGCTGCCTGAACTGATTGAGTTGTCGTTGCCGAACTCCGTTTGGATCTGATGCATCTAAGTGTCGCTGAAATGCAAACAAAACAATCTCAAAACGTTTCGATACTTGTAAACTCGACAAGAACAACAATAACGTTAATTATAATAATAATAATAATAATAATAATAATAATAATAATAATAATAATAATAATAATAATAATAATAATAAAAGTTATAACAACAACAAAGCCAAACTGTCACAAAATACGCCCGTCGAATAAGCTGAGACCAATTCGGCATTTGGCATCAAGTGGATTCTATAGGGCGATGTTGGTGGCTATTAAAATGTTGGAGGTATTATGCCCATAATAAAAAGCGGACATAGCTATTTTGCCATCTTTTGTATCAAGAAAGGGCCATAACTCTAAGGTGGCTGAAGCAATTGGCTGGTTATCAAACTTTGCCGAGGTGTTATGCCGATGAAATTTTGTTTTGTTCACACTAATGAAAAATAAATAACATGCCTTTAAGGTATTGACTGCCTCTTGACCGCCGAGTATATGGACAAGGTGTTCACATGTTGGAGAGTATTTCACGTGCCAGTTGAGCGGGATATCGTCGTCAGAAAGGTCCTTTAGTCCGATTCCACAGTGAAAACAGCGCACCAAATCCATGTTTTCTGGTGATCAATGGGGTACATGTACATAATGATTATTTAATTGTGAAAAATGAACTAATGATACTGAACAGCATTAACAAACACACTGTAATCGGACCCTTAAAAATAATTATTTCGGTGAAAACTAGGGGTGTCCGAAATAAAAATGGTGTCCGAAAACCATGTTTTCGGACGCTAAAAAATAATAAATTCGCTGAAAAATAGGGAGTGTCCGAAAACAAAGGGTGTCCGAAAACATGGGGTAATTACGGTACTAACGTTAATGACAAAAGGATTTTTAATTATCCAAATAAACTTAGTCTTAAGATTTCTGTTTATATAAGCAGTGAATCATACATGTACTCACGAAAATTTGAGTAATTATCCTTGCATTTTTAAATATTACAGGAAAAACGACTTTGTTGAAAAACTGTGACACGCACATTTGGCTATGTTTATTAATGTTTCGACACATTACGTTGAAAGAGTTAAATAGCTTGACTTCAAACGAAACGTTCAGTTAAGAGGTCCCGGGTTGAATTACCGGATCTGGCAAGGATGGTTTTGTTTGTGTGTTTTTTTTGTATATACATTTTTGTCCAAAACACATTACTGTCATGAAATTCCTTTAATTCCTTTTGCAATTTTAATTCATTGAATTTATTTAACATACTTCCAAATTTGTGACCGGCTACAAGATACAGACCTAGCTTCTTTAAAACAAACTATGTTCTTAGGAATGTATTCTATTTTCGATAAATATGTCTCGAAAAAGCATTGATTTAGATTATATTGCAAGGCAGACGTCAAAGCACACAGCGATCACGGATGTCGGCTTTTACTGTTGGCCTATAAGGTAACAAATGTTATAATGACGTTATAGATACAGATAAGTCAAAGAACTAACTATTTAATCGGAACGAAAGGTTTAAGATCATTTATCAACGAGAAAGTTTCAACACACCAAATACCTTTTAAATGGAAAGCAATACCCCTATGTAAACGTTACACTGCTGAGACTGTGTGTGAAAGAAAACAAAATACTTGTAAAGAAGAATCCGGCATCACAAAGTTGCTTGGAATTTGGTCGTCGTCGTGGCCATGTCACGAACGATTCCATGCGATCCCATTCATTTCGGTAGTGAGGGTATTTTGATCTAGTCTTGAAAAGAAGTGTAGTCGTTAATAATTTTAATTAAGAAATATATCGTTATGTATGTGTATTCATTGGTATCTCCGAGTAATATAAGTTTGGTCTTACATTGTAAAAAACGATATTTACCTGTAAACAGGCTTTAGTAATATGACTTTCGGGAAAAGGAATAATTATTGGCCGGCTTTTTATATTACGGTAAAGGAATCTTAACCCTTATCAAATGATTTGAAAAACCTGGAATGTTATTTGCGGTGGGTTTTGTGCAAAAGACTCGTTCTGTACGCCTGCCCCAAGTTGTCTGTCACATGTCTGTGTAAAACTGTTTGGCAGCACCCGGGTTTCTGCGATGGGAGAAGACGAAATTGGTGTTTGTTCTAAAAACACGTTTTGCACAGCTTCACCATGTTGTCTGTCAGACGACGATAGTAAATTAGCTGAAGGGATGGCATTTAAGCGCGTAGCAACACTTGCGTGACCATCATGTGATAATCCATAATGTGATATTTCATTTGTGGGTGCTATTTGGTTTTGTAAAGCTGAATCTCCATATGTGGGGTCGTCGTCCTCACGTGACGATATATCACTGTAGTTATGCTCTGGGTATGCGAGATTTGCAGGAAATGGAAATCCTGATTCATTGACATATCTTGTCTCACTTGATTGATGGAAATATGATCTTCGGTCTGGTGCATTGTCATGCAAACGCCCTATTAGATTTAAGCCATGTTCATTACCATATGACCTTTCATCCCGAGCGCGGTTTTCAAACAACACATCATCTGTTGCCTGAGCATGTACGCGTATGTTTTCGTCAAGAGGAAAACGGTTTATTTCACGTTCTTCTTTAAACTCGTCCAACGGCATCAATAGACTAGGTCTCCATTCACAAAAAACCTTAGCATACATATCATATTGTCTATTTACGTTATCGTCCGTTCGTGGTGAAAGAGCTTTTTGCTTTTTAGCCAGTACAAGAACATTCTTCATTCGTTGATCTTTATGTTCTTGGAGTTCTGTTTTGTTCGGCTTGTCCCCGCAAAATTGTTTCTCGTTTGAAAAACAAACTATCAATGTAGGTTCTTTTGCAACAATCTTTTCAAGCGCATCGAATAACCGTTCTTTTGCAACATTGCTTTTATCATAAACGCACACATTCACGTCAATGTTATGGCTTCCAACATTGTCTGGGCAGTTAATAATGTACTTTACTGCTTTCAATTTCACCCCAAATTTAATGAGTTGCATATCTGACTCTATACTTGTTTTCTCAAAAAACATCGTAGACCTCTTAAATGAATCTTTGGGGAAAACAAACACTTTATTGTGCAATATTACAATTGACATCGTGTTTCGAAATCGGACAACAATTTGTTGTATCTCAAGGAGTGTTGCCTGCGGTGATAGTTCGATTTCAAGAACACCAATGTCAGAACTTGCACCTGGAAAAATAACAAGATTAATAAATTGTTGAATCTCTATCCTGTGGAACTAATATGGTTAGGTGCATTATACGTTTGGAATCGTTTTCAAGTCATATAAAATACAAGCAAACACAAATGATCACCCTGTACCTGTGGTATCCATTGATGAAAGTTTAATGTCATCCTTAGGCGCATTTAATACAATGTCACTTAAGTCATCCTCTTTTGTTTGGTTCTTTACAACCTTCAATGAACAAAACGAAACATGAGTTTTACATTGAAAAACATAGTTATCCAAGAATTAAGCTAAGTGTCAATAGGTCACAGCAAACTGAAGATAGTGAGCAGAACTTAATACCTAATTTAATATTGACATTGACCTTGATAAAAACATCTGGGTAGCAATTCTAAGCTACCTCTTGATATACTGTGAAACATTAAATTTCATAGGAACTAATTTTCGTGGTTTAAAAATATTGGACATGATCGTGGACACTTGAATTCGTGGATTTCAAATTATACACAATATTACTAGAGTGAAACAATAATTTGTTGGGGTCATTCGTGGATTGCCGTACGCACGAAAGACACGAAATTGAATATCCAACGAATAGAAATGAGTAAGCTACCGATACACTTAGTTTACCGTAAATAGGCCAAAGCGGAAACAGAATTGATAGTTTAGCAAAATTGACCACGACATTGATAAATTACACCTGGATAGCAATTTCGAGTAGCGTTTTAAAAATGTTACCCACGCGCCAAGTTTGGTGTCAATAGTTCACAGCAAACAAACGTTATATCGTGACAACTGAATTTCTTTTACTGCAACAGTGACCCTGACCATAATTAAAGACATCTCGCTAGCAATATCAAACTGCCTTTTGATACAAGCTACCCATATACAAAATTCGGCGTCCATACGGCAAGGCAAACTCAGGTTATTGATCACAGCTGAATTTCTATTTTGAGAAATAATGACCTTGACCTTTGATACAGACATCTGCGTAGCAATCCCGAGTAGCATCTTGATATCAGTAACACATACAAACTTGGTGTCAAAAGGCCAAAGCATTCTCAAGTCACTGAACGGAAACTGGATTTTATTATTGAAGCAGTGACCTTGACCTTAAACACTGACATTTGGGTAGCCAAGATCCTATGTGATATAAGCTACCCATTTACCAAGTTTGGTCTCAATAGGCTAAAATAATCTTAAGTTATTTAGAAACATGTATGTATATGTGGAAACTATTATTAATATGTTTGATGGGAATGACTCTTAAATACTTGAATCAATCAGCAGGAGAAATGTGTATTGCATATCTTCGTTTCATGTAGTTTACACATGCCAAATTTTATGCTAATTGCATAAGAAATGTGGAAGAAGTTCGCTGCACAAACTTAAAACATGATATACATGTTTAAGGGGTTATACATTTATTACTCGTCAATATTTTAACAAAGGAGCACATAACATGTGTCTTGTAAATCTAATTTTCGCGTAGTTTACATACTTACGATATGTTTAATCTCAATCAAATATTGAAGAAATTTAATTCGAAAACTTGTTAAATTGTACATGGTCGGACACTATTATGGCTATGTTGAAGGGGCATAACTATGTAATGCTTCAACAAATCTTCACGAGAAATGAATCTTGCCCATCAGTATTTAATGTAGTTTACACATGGTAAGTTAAATCTCCATCACATTAGAAATGTGGAAGACGTTCCCTGCATAAATATGTTATAATATACTTCGGGAAAAGTATCATGACAATGCATAAGGCAAAAGGCGGTCAGAGTTACTTTAATAAACGCCCTTGCAACTTCGTTTGCGAGTGTATACATAGCACGTTCATGGTAATGATATAATTGAATGGCCATTTAAATTTCGAAACCAAGTTAATATATATTTAACCGTTCAATCATATTATATTGCTTACCATGTTTATGTTTGCTAAAGCGGTTTGTGCCACCGAGTTTCCTCGAAGAAGCGCAACGTCTGAGAGAAGTTTTGAAGCGTTCATCAAAAACGATAAACTCCATTTATCATATCTCAAATTCTCTGGACAGGATTTGACATCATTAAGTACCTGACGTACGTGAATGAAGAAAAGAAACACTGTTAATATTATGTCCAAGTGATAAATATAGCTCTGTCATAGAGGATTTTTCCTCCATCGTCGGCTTTTACACACAAATATAAATGTTGTAAAATAAGAGAAATACTAGATGTTTTTGAGGAAAACGCATGTCTCCCCCAGCGCGTTCCTCCGTGCGCGCTGTTGAAGGAAGGCAAAGAACGAGATATGACCGTTGTGCGTGCCTGCGTGCGTGCGTGCGTGCGTGTGCGTGTGCGCGTGTGTGCGTGTGCGTGTGTGTGTGTGTGTGTTAATAAACGTGAACTGAATTGTTATTTTTAACAATAGTTCAGTGACTTTGACCTTGATCACAGACACAAGGGGAACAATTCCAAGCCGCCGTATGAAATAAGCTACCCACACATTATTTGGCGTCAATAGGCAACAGCAAACTCAAGCTATTGAGCAGAAACTGAATTTCTATTTTTAGCAACAGTTATCTTGATCTTGTTCACAGGCACATGGGAAGTATATGCAATCTGCCTCTTGATATAAGCTTCCACACAACAAGTTTGACAGCAATATGCCAAAGCCAACTCAAGATATTGAATTTGATTATATAATTATACTGCCTCGCACTTCTAACGCAACACTTAAAATTGCAATATCTTGAAAAAAAAGTATTTAAAAATTCAAATATCAACATTTTACTTCGACACATATTGCAACAAATGTTGTCCGAAATCAATCATGACGTTGATATTTGATTTTGTATGAACATAATTTTATGTGCATTTTATTGCCATGCACGTGCAGATCAGTCTTATCAACATTACACTATTGACTTTACCGTGTACATTTTAACCAAAAGATATTTTTTTTAAATGAAGATTTCAATTTTGCTTTAAAAAACCCATAAACGACTGGTTGTAAAAATGCATGGCGATTTAATAATAATTGTTGATAAACAAAACTCTTAAACAGTATTGATAGTATATGACAGTTCCATACGTATATTGATTTCTTTTTGTTTTTGTAATTTTCGCTAAAGTATAAGTAAACATACGGCTTGGAAGAATGCGGTAATTAACATTGCGAGCCCGTTCGTGATCGCAACTTATTATGAGTATCAACCACCTTAAACGATTGCCTCTGTTTTTCGGTTGTTTAGATATGTGGTGTGGCATCATTCATTACCACTGATGAACAGCTTCAATAAAACCGAGGCTGCTGTTTTCTCGTGCAGGCTATGCTTCCTGAGGGCTTCCCTTTCATCAGTTTAATAACTCTTTGTTCACATGTCATGTAACGATATTAAGGCTTATTATACCGGGAACATTATTGTATGGATTTTTACGACTTTTCTTGATGCTAAACGCAACTATAACGTAAAAGAAATCTTTTTTTTAAACATGGTGCCAAAACCCGATTTAAATTTCACTGTTGTAAATAAGCTATTTCCATTATTTTTTCATTTTAATTCTGAAAGCAAATTCTTATTTTAATAAATGGGAGAAACAGTGTGCTAGAACAAACAATGCAAGTGCTGCGTTGGAAGTGAAAGTGTATAATCACAATTTCAAAAGGAATGAGTACGCATATCTGGTAATATAATCTGTTTTGTGTTCATATACACGGAGGGTTACCTTAACCAAAAGTTCTTTTCTGGTTCTAACATCGATGTTGAGGTATTTCGCAAACACACCACAGTTGGATATGCTCGAAACCACGGCAAGCACTGGTAGATCCTCAATAACTGAAATATTCCTGTAAGGTCCTTTTGCAGAAAAGGCTTTCAAAACTTCACAGGGATTTTCAAAAATCAGGTTTAGCTTCACATTTGAAGCCAAGATTTTCACAAATTCATCACAACGTCTTGAATTCAAATTATATCGATGGTAGTCATGTATTTGTCTTTTTAGAAGATCTACAGACATGAAATTAGCCACATCTGTTTGCTCTTTGTTTGCCATTTGTTTCAAGCCATTTGTACCCATATCACATAAATAAATATGTAAAGTCCGGAGAAGGTGCACCACTATCACAAACAATTCGTTTGGACAAAACGGTGTGTCCTTGTCTATTTTGTCAATAACCTCTTGTCTGAAGACACGCCCTATGTGAACAAACCCATTTTTTGAGTCAACCTCACACTCCGGACAAAGTGACCACGGCCTTACACCATATTCACTTAGTGAACTACGAATGCTGTTCTGCAGTGACCTCGATACTTCATGATGCAATGGTAGCAACCCTTGTCGAAAGCATTCAATCAAAGCACTATGCTTGATTTTTATTTTTTGTTGTGTTACCGCATTTTTTAGCTCCTCCATTCTTTTTTTGGTGTAACTATTAAATTCCGTCTCTGTGTGTATGTCCGTACATTATGGACTGAAATATAATAATAACACAGTTATAAAAACCAACACACGTACATGGATATATTTATGTATTTCTTATCTTAATTTTGAATATAAGCCTATATTGCAATTTAACTGTTTTGCAATTGGAAAGCGAGATGTGTACTTAAATAAATTCGAAGATAAAAATGTTGCAAATAATGTAGATAGGGTCAAGTTTATGGGCACCATGACAAAATGGTCTGTACAAAAACAAACAGAAGAGCACGAAACCTGTAAAACAAAAAGACGTAACAAACATTTAGAATAAAATACTTTCATATTTTTATTTATTAAAATTATTTCTTTCAGAAATGTTGAGTTACCGCCTTGGTGCGGTCAAAAACTTTCATTAGGGGTTTAAACCAGCTTACCGCTAAAGCAAACCTCACGATTACTCAACATTTATTGATACTTTTACTATGCTATTTTAGCAAGCTTTACATGTAGTGTTTTAGTTTAAACGGACAACTATAGCTAAGGTCTCCGCTGAAAATCATAAAAACCATGTTCTGATGTTGAACACATATCAGTTGAATCTTACAATTTATTATTTCCATACATCAGTAGTAATTGTGGCAAAGGATTTGTTTTAATTACTATTCAGCTTAGGGTGTCAAACCTGACAGTTATAGTTTTTCAGTTGTAAAGTGTTGGTGGTTGAAATATAAGTAATTTAAGCATGTTTGGGCCTATTTCTATGACCATTTCGTTGACAAAATGAAATGCGAGCGAATCGAGCTTAAAAAAAAGAGAAAAAAGGCGTTTGTGCATAAGAAATCATAGGTCCGCAGCCGTTAGAGGGGGCGCGTGCCGGGTGCGCCCCCTTGATCCGCTAGTGTAAGGCAACTAGGTTTGATGGTATTCCTTCTAGGTTTGTTAGGAATTCTGCCTCAGTGAAAGCAAATTTCTTGTCTTATATCAAAAACTTGTCATTTATTCAGGGTGTTATACCTAATGATCTTAAGCCGACACTGTCTGTACCATTAGTTAAATGGAATGATAAGGCTGAGGTAGGCAATTATCGACCAGTCTCTATTTTAAGAGTTACTCCGCTTATAAGGAACTATCTGATATAAGGAACTAATTTTCGCCGATCTTTACCCTTCCTTATTCTATGTAAAAATATGGATATAGCGGATTCGGTTATAAGGAACTATCGCCTATAAGGAACTCATCTTCCGGTCCCTATGCTTATAAATCATTGCAAATTTCGTGTGCTTAGTGGTGACCCACTTTTGGTCAAGTTCTCACCTTGCCACTTGATTGCCCGATAATTGCCCGAAAACCGCGTCGATGTTGTTACATATCAGTTACAGATCGTCTATTGTTTGTTTAACGAGATAATTGGCGTGTTATTGTTGAATGTTTTCATAAGAGGTGTTATAGACGTTCCGTTTTCACGACAGACGAAGTGAAATTGTTAATACAGCGTTTTTTTTTATATCAGGACATATACGCACCAGTATGAACAGTCGTCAACATTAAAAGTAATTTTCTTTATGCTCAAAATGGCCGTTATGTTGTCATAACCAGTCTGCGAATTAGTCTATAAGCCTGAATCCCGAGTCGAGTAAACGGCCGGTCGGTCGATTAGAATTGTATACAAAATAGCCCGACCGGTCGATTTAAATTTTGGAGTAAAATTCTAAACAAAGGAACAAATTAACAAAAATACTCATTGTGGAGTTATTTGTTCGTATAAAACACAAAAAAATAAAATTAGTGCAAGTCAACGCATTTCTATTAAAGATTGTATGAATTATGACCACAACAAAATTTTTGGGCTATTTAAATTTCAGTCGGGCTATAGAAAATTATATTTGAATAGCCTGAAGGGCTATAGTCCAAAAGCCTATTAGCTGCAGGATCCCTCGAGGGTCAATATAAATTAAACTGATAAAAAGGAAAGCCCTTAGGAAAGTTAAAACTCAATCTACCCTAGAATTTTCTTGCAAAAGTAAAACCTGGTATTCTGCATATAGAAGATGCTCCTTGTGGAATTATTTACCACAGAATATTAGAGAGTCTGGTGCACTTATAAGTTTCAAAGGCAGTGTCAAAACACTTCTTATTGAATATATCAATTATAAGTTTTCAAAGCATATATGAGGGCAGCTGGTGCATTTGGGCAGAAATTGAACGGGACCCACTGGTGCCGAATTGAGTTGAACTCGGCCACCACAGAACGGGATGGATTTGCCAGAAAACAACTTAAAAGGAATATGATCAAAGATTGGGACAATAAATAAATCCAGAATATTACCAGAGATGTTTCTCTAAACTAAAGCTGTGTATTTGTGTAATTATACATCTCAGGCTCTGCAAACAAAAGTGAAATACACGTTAGACACCTTAATTACGGTCAGTCGTCAATGGCCGGCGACAGTCACACAAACCTGTTGCTCAAACTACTTCCAGTATTCATTTGGTTTCCGGACAACCTTACATATTCGATTATTATCAAGTGCAAAAATGTACAACATTTTGCATCGCTTAAGTAATGCAGATTTATGTGACTTTGTATAACATTTTACTATAACAATGTTGGATGGAGATTCATAAATTTTCACAAGTTACAATGAAGTGCTGATGTACATGATTGCCTTTTCACGGTTAATTGGTCTAGGCATTGCTGAGTTGCATGCCATTGAAATTGGGGGAAATTGGCTCTTGGTTTTAAATAAATGAAATTTTAAACTATTTCAATAATATTGTACACATTCTTCTGTTTCGGTGTAAATTTAAAACATCCTTTAGCTCACTTCAATACGAATTTAAGTGCTTATGGTGAGCTTGTCTACAGTGTCGGATCCAGGATTTACCTTACGGGGGGCGTAGGACGTGGTAACGATGGGTGTGTCATAATGACTCGCGAGCAAAACGAGCAAAAGAGGAAATTTAGCGTTTGGGGCATCAACAATCAAAAGACTGCGGCTGTTAGGTTGGGCGCGCGCCGGGTGCGCCCCCTCCTTCCCCCTAGATCCGCTAGTGAATAGTTTGTTTAAAAAGAACAAATTAGTTTTAATTTTATTTGCCCCAAACGCTTCTCTCGCGATTTATTATAGACCAAATTTTAATTTTAGGAATATGTTCCTTACATGCTCTAAATAAATAACTTTTACTACATTGCCGAAATGTAATATTACAATATGTCAACCCATTTTGAAGTGCGAGTACAAACATTATTTTAACTTCCTTAGTTTGAATGCCCTGGTTTCAAAATGATTCTAGTGGATGATACTCCATTTTATCATGGGCGACCTATCAACCCATTATGAAGCTACGGCTCCGACAATTCAAGTCCGGAAGCACGGACTCACGCACACTCACACAAGTACAACATGTGACTGCTTTATCAAGCTCAATGCAAGCAGGCTCGATAACAATCACATAACAGAAATTTAGCACAGTTTTTACAATGAATTATATGAGAAATGGGGTCGTTCTTTTCATTGTTTACTGTTAAAACTGCAAATAATTAATGGTATTGAGATAATATTGTATTGCTGATTCGTTAACCATGGAAGTTATACAGCAAACTTTTAAGGTGAAAGAGCAAGTTTAAAAACACAAACCAAAACAGCATTTCAATGAAATTTGCAAGCATTTTGTGTTTTTTTTCTGTTTTGGCATCAGTTTGTATTCGACGATGTTGTTGAGCACATGAAAGTCACTGGGTGATGATTTTGTTACTGTTAGAGTAGTCATAGCGTTCTCGGTATTTTAATATACGAAATTCATTGGAAAGACATTGACAAAAAGACAAAAACGCTCAAACTTACTTGTACAATTATGTTATGCGTCAGCTGATCGGTCACACACAGTCACTTTATTGTCAATAGTTTAGATCAAATTGTTTCTACATCAATTGCGCATTGGCGTCTTTAGGGTAAATACAACCATTTAAGGTGTTGTTGAAAAGTGTTTAAGATTTTTACTATTGTTTATTATTTGATATAAAAGTTTAAAACACGCTACATGTCATCTTCAATTTACAGTGTAAGCATCAATGCATGGTTCCACACATTTTTAATATCCGCCTACATTTGCTGAAATCCATTGTTCTTGTAATAAGGTTTATCACAAACAGGAAGTACGCATTCTATTGTATATACAAGGTCACATTGTCACCTTATAATATATCCCTAATCCACTGGATTAAAATTGACAATGTACTGTTATAAATGACCATGATTGACAGATGTGGAACTGTCCATTAGAAAGAGGATCAAACAATGTTGTTTCGTCAGAAAAGGAAAATAAATGACAATTCACAATGGGTTTCTCCATCACTGTTAAAGGAAATCAGTACTTAAACACTTGCGAAAGACTTATGTATACATGTTAAAGTTGTTTATTGGCTTTATAATTATGAAATAAACGATGTAGTGATGACCTGCATCTCACATGATAATCATCTATTCCTTATACGTAATGTTCAGAAATACCAGCCACTGAAACCTATCTATAGATAAGTTTTTAATTATATAAAGCCGCCATTTTCTGGCGTTTGTATGTAATTGTAGCATGATTTCACCAATAACATTAAATCAATCATATACTCATGTACACATTGTCCATTAAGTAGCGTAAGGACTTTTCACTTGACTTTGAAGCGATATATCGCCAGAGCGGAAAATGTCTAATCTCCGTAGTCAATGGGCTATTCAATCAGAATATTTAGTGCTAATTCAGAAACTGCATTTTATTAAAAGGATAAAAAATTTCCCCCGTAAGATTAGGTCTATAAATGTTTGTTATAAAACCATGATTCCTTAATGTTACTGGATACCATTGTATGGGTTTAAGAAAGAAAGAAAGAAAACAGTAATAATTTAAATTTAGTTCCCCGCTAAGAGTCATTAGGAGTTAAAATGTTGGCGGAAAAAAATATCTAGTTGTACAAATATTTAACTACATCCCCGTCTTATTCTAGCTGTGACAAGAAGTCACCTCTAATATCAAGAATTGGAAATCACTGGCAGACTTTCCGGTGCGATCTTTTCGGGGCATTGTTTCCCCGGAAAGCAAACTTGAACCGACATACAGTGTATGGAGAGACACAATAATGTCAACAATGTACACTGCCATGAGTTTAGCCGAAGTTTTAGTCGTCTTGATAACCTTTAACAGTATTTGTTTTGGACGATACTGTAAATTTTCCTGCTGTTAAGCGACTCCACAAGAACGACGATCCAAGACAAGTCTACACCATTTCCAAGATTAAAGAGCAGCGAATGTCAAATTTCAAAACATTATCTACGAGTTACAAAGTTACATTTAAGGACATTGAAATGACAGACGACGCCATGTCAACTTTAAAAAAGATAAAGACAATTATCACAGACATAACCCATGGAATAAGGTCGGAAGATCGGGTTCGAAATCCGTTCTTTGATTACCCTATTTTCATTCCATTCGTGAAGGTACAACAACTTACAATGGATCAGTTTATGGCAGAGATTGAACGTGTTTAACAATCCAATGAGGACTTTGTCATAGATGAATCGTTGTTGTTTGATGTTACCTTGGACATGCCTAATGGAGAAACCCGTGAAAGTTGCACATTTTTCAACACAGAGAAATTTCTATTGAAACATGAGGTGTATTCTTCAAATCCAGAACAGCGACGACTTGAGTGTCATCAGGGCTATTGTGACGGCAAATGCCTAGTTGGACAGGCATGAACAAGGGAACAATATCCGCCTCGGTCAAGGCGTTTAATGAGAAATGGCCAAACATCTACATGAGAAGGTGTACAACTTGGGAAATGTGGAATAGAAGAGGTGAAGAAATTTTTTGCCACTATACCGGACTATCAGATTCACGTCATTTAACAGAACCACTTCGGTGGTAAAATCTACGGTGGTCCGGAAACCGACAACAAGTTATACTATCACAATGAACACTTTGAGGTCATCACAATCAGGCCTGCCTTTCTATCCAGAAACGTCTTTTGTAGCAAGTGTAACAAAGGTTATGATCACAAAGAAGTTCACAAGTGCAACAATGTTTGTCACGCGTGTCGTAACATACATAGCTATGATAACGTCGATTGGGTCCATTGTGACTCGTGTTATCCGTTCTGCAATGGCCAGGAGTGCTTTGAACGTCACCAGAAACGCACGACAAAAGAAAATGTTCTACGACCTACGGATGCAATAAGTGCGACAAAACCGTCAACAAAAGGATATGTGGTGGAAAACATGAATTGTGTGGAAAACATTACTGTAATAGATGCCACGATTTCTACCCTGAGGGGCACCGGTGCTATGTGATATCTAAAGAGAAAAATGTATGCATTGTTTAACATCTGCATGCGGTAGCTATGAACATATACCAAATTTTAGCGTTGATCAGTATTTACAGTTTTCAAGGACACAAGCAAGTGTACGAGGGCTATTCAATATATAATGAGACTTTGCTCATAACTTTTACTTTTTACAAAATACAAAGACACAAGTATTATAAACATTAAGAGCAATCATTTTTGTAGTAGACCTCCAAACATGAGACAGTTTCATCAAACGGTTATGAAATGGCAACCATGGCTACATGGCCATCTTGCCGTTATCGCCCCCACACTTTTTGACGTCACGACGTTATTGAAGCAGTCATCATACACTCATATCATAAACTGTATATAAAACAATAATGCCGATTATAATTGTTGAAGGTTTTGTAATGAAAGTAAAGTATCGGCTATAATTACCTAATTCATAAAGATTCTCCAAAGTTAATTGTAAAACTACTAGCGTCTGTGTGACTTCTTCTTTGTCTGACTCTACTCTGTCTTTTCTATTGTGCTAATGCATGAAAAATAGTTTTAAATGATACATTTAGCATTTTATGCTTTATGAACATGTGTTATGGTTTGTAAAAATCAGATAAATACAGTTGTTTTAGTTTTAATCATAACAAACACAACATAATAATGTGATCATTTGTCAAGTGGCGATATGCATTTAATTTGAACATTGTGAGCAGTTCTCTTTCAAACCTCATATTTCAATAACCACATTGTTAAAATTTCTTAAAATTTGCAATATACCTTGGAAACACATCTTTTATGTATTCTGTAAGTTTTATTCTGAAAAAAATTATAGTCAGGTGACTTTATATATCATGAAAAATGTCATTTGCATAAAATTTTGAACGTGGGCGTGTTACAATGGAAATTGAAAATGGTGTTGTTCCTATATTGTCATTGTCATAAATCTATAAAAAAATTGAACATTTTGTAAATAAAAAAATGGCATGGTCCCAGTTGTCTACTCTGACAAAACTAGATGGTCCCAGTTAATCACCCTTCCAAAACTAGATGGCCCCAGTTATCCACCCATGTCAAAAATGGCATGGTACCAGTTATCCATGGAACCAGTTGTCCTACATTCTTAAATGTTGTTATTTATATAAACCGTCCTTTTTTAGGGATGCAAGAGGTAAACCGGTGACATTTTTTCGGTAAGGTTAACCAAAACAAGGTCTATAATATTTAACATGTTTGTACTTGTAACAATTAAAACTACCAACCCTGTTTTCCGGACTGACAACGGTTTTTATCGATTGTATTTGGAATACATGCATATTAAGAACTCGGTGTTTTGTTTGAAAAAAATGTGTTCGATTAGATCGTTTTTAATTTAACGTCCTTTTAAGCATAAAAAAGGTTATCTCACGGCAGCCAATTTATCTTTTTTTAAATACACTGCTAGCGTGTAAAGACTACCATATAAACATACTTGTGCCAATAATTGACACGGGTGAGAGGTAGAATTAATTAAATCATTTTATCAGCAATCAAGAAATGTGGCCCGTCTGGAGGTCAAATTTACGACTCATTGGTTTGCAAATCACTGCCCCTACCAACTAAGCTATCAGGTCCTGCATCGCTCTATTTGGTATGGAAATGGTTTTGTTCCCCGGTTAGCTCGCCACTTGGAAACTGATGTTTTGGAGTGTAAATGGACCTGCTGAATTTATTCTCCTATATAAACAATACAGAATAATTAACTTAGTGTTAATTGCAAGTAAAAC
>Ga0224511_10000653_pt1 | contig 17664 bp, 7 predicted proteins | sample SF_May12_sed_USG_2_FD_169988 | JGI IMG/M metagenome (GOLD analysis project Ga0224511, IMG submission 169988) | Sediment microbial communities from San Francisco Bay, California, United States - SF_May12_sed_USGS_8_1 | ecosystem: Environmental > Aquatic > Marine > Sediment | place: USA...
GCTCAATTTGGCTGAAATGATCTTGTTGCAGCAGTATTAAGATGGGGCAAGACCAGGACAGTTTGTGATGGGGCTATTTCACACCTCATCATATGCCACACTGCCTCAGATTTCAAGGACAATTTGCCAATCAACATTTCAAAATATACTTGAGCAAGGCAGTAAAAGAAATACATAGATATAATTGGCTGATTTTTTTAAAACATTTTACTGATGTAAAGACAGTAGTCTTTATACTTAAACTGGTGATAGAAAGTAACATTAAAGAATTTATTGGGCAAAAATAAACAATTTCTCAAATACTGAAATGTAATGATAATCAGATCATTCTTATACTTATTACACCACACAAGACTGTTTGATCATTAATGGTAGCTTGAACATTTAACAACAGCCTCCATCAGCAATAAAACTGAAGCGATAGTCAGTAAAAATCAACAGTAAAAGTTTTACAGAAATACACATGACAGTCGGAATGCCCCGTGGAGGGATATCGTTGAAGATATCATGTGGATATCATGTCCAAATCTGTCCCATCATTTACTATCATCACCTACCCCTGCCTTGTGACAACCAGCATGTATGTAAACCAGGCCCCTCGGGCACGGAGCTCCGTTTTTACTTATCTAGCAGTGCACATATTAGTCGGGTGATTACTCGCCTGATATTATCAGGACGGCAATGTTCTGATCAATTTGATACTAGTGAAAATAACCTCTGGTCAAATGAACTAGAATGTTTGCGGAGTGAGGTGTCTGAACAAGAAAAATAATGAACAAATCATAAACACAGCCGAGTAGGATTTTGTCAAAATTTGAAATACAAGAGTAACACAAAGCCCCTCAGTGCACTTTTAGATTAGTTATAATAGATAAGCATTTTTGTGAATCAAATATCCTTTTGGTATGTGTAAATGACAAAAATAGAAGTCAAACACTTGTGTTGGGTACAATAAATCCAATTAAATACTTAAATGCATATTAAATAACAATTACATAAACTGTGCAATCTTAACAGGGTAAAAATCAAGGGTAAATTTCATAGGTTGGCAATTAATGCACAAAAAGGTCACAAATATCGTACAAACCATCGGGAATTCTAACAGCAGTCCTTTGTGACACCTTATGTTGGCAACTCATTGCCAGTGAAATGGCAGAACAATTCATTAGTCTTCACAAAAGTTACGTTACGAGCCACATTCTATAACTCCCAGCAAGAGACTATAAATTGCTTATGAATAATTCTGCCTCACAATTAAGCGAAAGCTATGTTTTTTAAACAATATCAACAGCTTGCTTTGTGTTGAGAAATTAGCAAACAAATTCATGCAGATTTATTGGTGCAAAATTAATTGATATCTATGAATCAACAGAAATAAAACATGGTTACAGAATGCGTTGAGTTATTGAAACTACAAGTCCTGCATGTTGATAGTATGATTGAAAGGCCATTTAAAGCGGTCTCTGACAGACTGTACACCAATGAAATACAACACCGCCACATCATGGTGTCAATTTAACACAAATTGACGTCTGAAATCAAAGAAAAACAAGAGCTGCAACATTTACCATGCAGTGCCGGGGTTTTTGGAGGTAGAGAGCCTACATGGACAATAGCAACGTGATAGAGGAGTAGGGAAGCCTCGACCAAGGCCCTGCCCCGGGGGTGGGGCACTCTCCACGATGATGTAACAATGAATGTGACGCTGGTGACAGCCAGGCAGGTATGAGAATATGTGAGTCCCCACATCTGGCCATGCTGTCAAGTAAAGAACTGAGGCTGTCTGAATCAAGCAGACGTCACGGAGATGGAACAAAAGGCAAATCTCTAATCCTGCCAGCCTCTGTTTTATTAATATAATTACCCTGTTTACTGGGTTAAAACTCTAAACCAATTCTTTTAATGGTGATTACATGATTACTTCTACATGAAGTTCTATAAATAATGTCTAATCCGGAATATTTTAACAGGTTAATGATGTTTTTTCATTAAAGCGTGCAGTTCATAAGGAGATTGTAATATTAATGAAGAATCTTTGCTTTTGTTCCTGTTATAGTCTTTCCGTTCTCAAAATTATGTTTCTGTCTTAACAAGCACTGACAGCCTATAGACTGATTAGCCAAATTTACTGCTAAACTGCACTTTCTGAAAAACCAGTCACAGCCCAGCATCTGTCTATGTGAATTCTGATTGGCTGAAATTTTTAGCCATCCTACAATGCAGAAATGATGATGCAAAACTCTCCCTAATGATGACAAAACCAGCAGGGATATTAAAATTTCTAAAAAGAAACTAAAGGGATGAAATTCCATGTGATATCTGATGTGAGCCCCAAGACCTCTGTCAATTAGTGCATTTGAAATGTAAGCGGTTATTAAACCTCTTCAGAAGAATCACTAGGCTCGAATGGCATCAGACGAATTTCACGACTCAGAAAACAAAATCCCAGTTTTATGACCTTAATGATAGATTTTGTTTAGTAAAAAAGATATCAATTGAAGGAATAATTGTCGACAGGTTGACTCTGCTTGCGAGTGGTATAACATTATCTGACTACATGATTAGGACATTCACAATGAAAGCCGTAACAGGTCAATAGCTTAAGAGGTGGCTACAGACAACTCTTGCACCTCGATGTGACACCAACTCTGCTGCTTACAAATGCCCCAACAGTATCAAATGCAGATCATATGAGATGGAATTTGATATAGAACTATTCTGGTAAACACTCAAATACAAAATGTATATCTTGCACATTATTGCATTAAAAACGTGCATTTTATTCAAAAGCATATCCAAACCAAATTTGCGGCCTCAACACTAAAATCAAAAGAAAATGCATCAGAAAATGAAGCCAATTTCTATGAGCAGCATTGTGACCCAAGATGCCATCAGATAGTGGCCATTCTGTCCATACTCAAACAAATCAAGACAGCAGCCATTAGTGGGGACTCTAAAACCTCAGGGTTAAACAGATTCCTCCTTCATTTCCAGGAACTTTGCCTCCAACTGTCATAACTCTGATCACCATCAGGCCTCCATGGTGACCAAGACCAAACACTGTCAGCAATTTACCCATCATGCCCCACGATCTGCATCACCAAAATGCCTGTCAAGCCTCTCCACAAGCCGGATCAACATTGACGTCTGCTGCAGTGACAGGCAATTCAGAGAAAGAAGAAAATGAAAAAGTTAAAAGGTATTGTTTATTAAGATTTGGCAAAAACTTATCTAAAAACCAACCATTAAAAGTAAAAATTACATATAAATTAAGCTTTGATGTCAAAAACAACAAGAAATGAATGTAACAATATTTAAAATATGACAGGTCACGACAAGGTTTTTGTGTTTTTTAAGTATGAATGAAGATGATCTAGAGTTAAGTATGATTGTAAATCTTTGGAAAACATTACGTCTTGACCTTAATTAGCAAAAACACTTACAAACGAAACCTGAGAACTGACATCAACGCTGAAAATATTGTTGTCTCGAAACAGGTGGATGCAGGTTTTTTTGTGAAAATGATTGCAGTTTGCTTTAACTGTGAATTACGGCTTATTCACTTAATTAGAAGAAAACATGAAAACATGAACACTTTGTGACACAGTCAAATATGGTTCATTTATGTATTTCAATTATTAAAAGTAATGGTTTGTTAAGTAGGAGAATAAATGTCGTGTCTAGGTCTAAATTATGATCCGAGGTGTCAAGTGCCAGTTGAAATCATCATGAATGTCCATGTCTTACATCTCACAAACTTAACGGCAATGACCATAAAAATCACATACAACAATGAAACACACGTTGAAGGCATAAATTATCGAGGAAAATATATCACTGGAAGTTTTTCTTAACACTTTTGACAAGTAAATAAAGTAAATTCTGTCTGGCTACACTTTACGTATAAATCTTAAATATTTGGACAGGATATAGTTAAGCTTTTTTGTTTTACTTGTTGTCTATCTAAACCTGCCTTAGATTGTCCATCTTCATAGAGCAATCATACATGATTACAAATGGTTTGCATTTCTTTGATAGGGTGAAAGATCTATATCAGTTTTAATATTGACTTTCAATTGCAATTTTAGTCTATATCATTTCAAAAAAGTGAAAACAAAAGTCTGGCATGCATACAATAAAATAAAATGCAGTGGTAATAAAAACCTTTACATGATACTCATAATTAGAGAATTGCGACAACATCATCATCATCACACCATAGAGTGCTTTATCTGCAGTGGTTAAATACTGGAAAAGGACAAGATGACAATGCAGATTAAACCAGGGTCCACTATTGTATGTCATCACTGATCAAAACAGGAGACAAAGTAATCCAGCAAATTAATTGGAGGGCATACCGCACCCATCCCCTGTGCCGACGGTCAGAGGGCAAAAAGGTCATAGAAACATGGACAGCCATGTTCACGGAGGTAATCCAAATGAAGAAGAATTACCCACAAGCCCTGATTATTCCAAATATTCCCAATAAGCCAGTGGTCAGAGAAAAGGAGCCGGTCGGTCAGTCGGAAAATCAGCGAATTGGCCAGCTACCCAATCAAGACTTTGCTGAGGGTAACACAAGTTTGCACAATCAGTCTTAATGATTTTCAGGGGAGACAGCTAATTGAACACGGTTGTGATTATTGTCTTCACGCTTGCTCTAGCAATTCCAGGATATTGCCGTTTTGAGGGAGAATCTACCATTATCCGGCTTCTAAACCTTCCACCAGCCAACCAATCAGATCCCACTGGGAATCCTGGGATACTGGCACTACCACAAGCCAAGGTGCAGCAAAAAATAAGGGGGCTGATTATGAATTCATGACATTCTTCGCTGCCTTTCAGCCATGGTGTGCATTTCTTTCTGGAAATAAAACCCCCAAAACATTGTGGAAGTTATTTAAGTTGTAAGAAACTGGATATCACTCGTGCAAAAGACAGTTCTAATTAGGGTCCATCACGACTGACAATACAAAAAGGTTGTTTTGACATATATTGCTTAAAATGGATGATGTCATTAATTTTACCATTAGCATTTCAAGTTGAAGTGGTATGTAACAAAGAGTGAAGCTCTGATCACATTCTCCAAATGCTCATGTCATGCACTCCATATCATAAAAGCATTCTTTCTTCAAAGGCTAAATAAAATTTAGCTATGATACAAGTTCAGGAACATATTTAAAACAAAAACAAGTGACCACATTATTAATCATGAATTGTCCATTGTTTGCAAGAGAGGTATCGTACATATGTAAAATTGTTAAATCAAGATAAAAAATGAATTGCTATTATAAAGTCTAAAAAAGATTTAAGATGTTTTTTTCAGAATCTAATTCTGTCCTTCACATTCTGTGCCTTCATTTTTTATATTTAGAGGATATTAAAGTGTAAATATCCTTCATCATTGCATTGCTATCATGTTACTCCACCCACTTTCACACCATTTTGTTGACAGTTGGACAAACAAAACATCGCAAAGTGATGTTTACTGTTCGAGTCATTTCCCATTATAAAATGGAAATTAGACATAGATAAGTATTCTATACACCATTTTTACACATTGTCCAAACATTGCCAGCTTGCGGATTTTTAATTACCCAAAAGTCGTACCACCAAAGTAGCATCTTCCCATGCGCATCTGTACGGCGTGGTACAGCAAGATGGCAGGGTCAACAGAGTAAAAACAAGGAATATAAGCATGCTCCCCGACTCTGACCCTAACTGCTACAATTATTAAATTCATAAAGGCAGAAGAATGTGAATCGTGTGCAGGGCCTGACAGACACGGGCTCAACACTCTAGACCACCCAACAGCACTTCTTCTTCTTTTTAATAACTTCTGGCACAAAGTAAGGTGTCAGCATCATGAAGCAATATAAATGAAGGTGAGATGACTGCATATTTCAGCATTTGATAATCTGTCATATATGAATACGATGATCTGTCATAATCAGCTTGCCGATGTCTCACCATTACAGCCTTCGCCACCTGGCTTCTGCTGTCGCAAGAGGGATTTCACACCTCACTGCAACAATCATTTACTTATACCAGACAAAAAAGATTTTTTTTCCGAGCCAGCAACTTCTTTGATGGCTAATTCCGTTGATGTTGGATTCCTGGACCATGTAGCTTGGAAACATGTGCTCAAGCAAAGGACAGAGGTTGACAGCCTACGATTAATATTAATAACTCTATCATGACTTAGATAATTACTGGTTCTTTCATGTAAAAGATGATGATTTTATGGTTGAGCGTAACCATGTTTTGACTATGGGGAGGTATTGTAGGCTAGTAAGCGAGAAAAAGGTCAAGTAGATATGGTGAAAGTGTGGCTCTATTAATTTAAAAGTGAACCAACAATGATCAGGGATATCGGACCATCAGGTCAGAGCAGAAATATGTCCATAGTGTCCACTCCTATAAGCAAAGCAAACAGTGCCCATGTTGATGTTGGCACTGGTCACAATAGCCCACTGTCACAGTGGCCCGTGTCGCGTCTATCTGAGGCCGCTATCTGCCAGTGACCGGATGTCTACGTGTGGGCAGTGTCAGTCTCTCTGCTTCGGGGCATGGTGTTTGCATATTTACTAAATATACACAATATAAACTATAATGGTGCATGGGGGGACATGAATGATGGTACAAGGAGTGACACAGATTTACCCTGATGACATTATCTATACATGCCATACTTTATCACAAAATAACAAACATTTATGAATGATTGTATCAAATGTAAACATATCTTCCATTCTTTTACTCAGAAAATGTTGAAAGCTTTTATTTATTTATTTCTTTACTTGCATTATTTTTTTATAAATGTAAAGTATGGTGTTAAAATAAATTAAAATAAATAAATGAATTATTGAATAATAAATGTAATAATTGCTGACTTATGTGTTTCAAGTACATTGTAAACACTATTTTAATGCAACCTATATATCTAGTTTTACTGTTAACCCATACAGCTTCCCCTTCCAGTACACCAAGACAACAACAACTGTCATTAATTAAGGGAGCCTCTTTTGACCAGAATTGCCCTAGCAATGTCAAGAAACTCCAGCTAAAAGTGGCATATCTTTACATCGGAACATGAGCTGAAACTTCAGCCAAATGCTGCATATCTTTATATCAGGACATGAGTGGTGTCCAGTGTGCTGTCCCATGGCCACCATGACATCATTTCACCCCTGTCACATCTAGTAAACCTCACTTTCCACTCAGAATCACTCACCGTTGTGATTTTGTAAAACTCCACCATGACAGGAAGTGCAAGGGTTGATGGGTAAAGAGAGAAATGCAGCAGAAGGGATTATGATTGGAGAACGTGCTCAGATGTCACAGACAATTTAACAATTAACTAGTTTTTATCACATCTTTAAAAGTTTGACAAGTAAATAAGTGAACCTGAGTGAAGCCAAACAGCAGCATGTGGTCAGGGCGCGTGCTGTGTAAAACACTACATTAAGCGGCTCTGGTCCTGTCTGACTGCCGTAATTACTGTACCGTAATGTGAATGTATGAGCTAGGACTGTGTCCTCAACTTCACCAATAAACCACAATGTAACTGACATTGTAAAACCATAATGACCATTGTCATAATGCAAGTCATAAAACCAGTTTCACACTGTATTACTCCCATATATCATTGTTTGTATGATTCTGAGAAAATTAATTTATATACCACTTTTGTGACCACTGCAGTGTTTTGCTTGGGGGGAAATAAGTAGAGAAAATGCATTTTTGTCATAAATCATACTTTTCTAAGCTGTGCAACAGAGATAATGCGGTGTGACACAAAGTTTGTGAATAGCAGCATGCTTCTCATGATATTCACGATATATAACATAAAGCACATCAAGTTAATATGTACTTGGGTTTTGCCTATTTGCGACCTACGATTTATTGCCTTATTTGCTCGTAACTTCTACTTAAGCATTTACACAAAGACAGTAAAACTTGATTTTTTTCGCCAAACTTTCTCTATCTCTCATTTTAACAGTTCTCGTATTATTCGCAGTTTAACATGATAAAGAATTAGCTCGAACAGCCTGAGGCCTTGAATACAACAACCAAACTCCCGGGTCGCTTTTCATGATAAAATCACCTCCTTAATTTATGATAATTAGTGACAAAATATAGCATTTTGTATTTTCAATCATGATAAGAGTATAGCCCCAAGAACAATTCTAGCTGTTGACTAAAGCAGCCCCCTCTTGCTATACGAGATGATATCATTATGATTAAGAATTCACACCTCTCAGCAAGTTTTACAAAAGGCAGACAATGTTCCCTCCTCAAATCACTCTGAAATCAAGGAGTTAACATTAATGAGAAAATTTGAGTTTGATTGTGTGTAGGCATGTTGGGGTGCCGGCTGTGACTGTAACAAACTGCCGTCATGTGACACACATGGACCACACCGGGGAGGCTTGTGTACACGATCCATACATACACGTAGTCCATACCTATACTGCAAAACAATCTTTCTACTGATATATCTGGTCCACACCTATTCTGTAAAACAATCATATCTAAGGCAATATCACTTGTAATGCTAAAATTAAGCAACAAAAATCTAACAAAATATATAGAATTATGCTTAATATTTCTTTTAATTGGTGATTTAACCCATGATTTCTTAGATAAAATTTTTTATGCAAAACTTAATATTTTTTGTACAAAGCTATTTTACAAATCTTCAATCCTCTTTTTAATTTTACTTTCTACATCCATTTTCTTATAACAGGTAAAAGGTCATATTTTTTTTTTGCAAATACAAGAAAGTTTTCCTCTTTTACCTTCTACACATATTTGTAATAATACATACTGGAGATTTGACAGAAAACACGTGGCAGTAGTGCTGGCATGTCTCAATGTCTCGAGTGATGTACGCGAAGAAGTTGAGGTGGTCCTCGTCCTGACATGCACAGAAGATGTTCCCGATCTCGTGGTCACAGATCACCTTCTACAATGTACACATTCAACATGGTAATAGTGGTGTGTAGCCAATGTATTTTCTTAACCATCTTATTGTTTAAAGTATAACGTAACACAACCATTAATGTTACGTGTATCTCCCTAAGATCAATGATTTAAAAAGTGGCTTTTACAACAATCGAGACAAAAAAGTACCTAATTAATTATGTTCTATAATGTTTTACAATGTAACATATACCACTTCTCTCAAGATGAGTTTTGTTACTTATACACAAGCCGAACAACTGCACGTCTCAAGCCCCCTCTACAAACCTTGGACTTGGCATCGATGAACTTGACGCCCTTGTACGATATGGACAACATGATGATAGGAATCTTCGCCAGGGTGTCTGCTGACTTCTGTAACATGCAAATGCAACAACATTATTAAATGATGCTTTTCGCAATATTTAAAATTTGTTTTGTAGAAATATAATGTCGTAAGATGTCATAGCGAAAATTTTGAATTTGAAGTATTATTCTATATATTTCTGACTTAGTTCATATAAAAATTAAATATTATTGCTTTAAATCTTTTTGGGTACTAACTTGTAACTAATGTTGGGAACTTCAGAGAAAAAGCCATTCAAAATACAAGACCAGAATAATGTTGAAACGGTAGGTATAAATATGGAGAAATGCTGGATATGACTACAAGTGTGTCCTGTCATACAAATCAATAAACTTGGTGATGCAAAAATATCATTGTAATTAACAAACATCTGATGCAAAAACATCAATGGAAACAAAACATATTTAGGAAGTGCATAATGCATTTCATGAAAAAATCTGATTGATGAGCGGTTTTTGCTAATTCTCCTCACAAACATAAAGATATTAGGTGTTTTAAAGAACAAATCTCCATATTAAAATTCACAAAATCAAGCCTCCATGAAAAATCATAAATGGCCGCCCGGGCGGACTCACCATCCGCCCAGCATCCAGAGCCCAGGTAATATCGCCAACAGCATGACATTTCATAAAGATTTAACCAAGTTCTCAGCAAGACCAAGACAAGCTCAAAAGAAATAATATTTGTTACAAAATGATCAAAGACGTTTGTTGTATCAACACCTCTCTATGCGCCCAAGATGATTTTGGGCGTTCGGGCTTCCAAACAACATGGTAGGCAAGCCTGAAAAGTGCCCGATGTTACTGCTTTGAAAGGAAAGAAAATATATTAAGGGCAATTTAAACAGCCCATGCTGTTTTTACTGTGGGTTTTGGCTCAATACCTCGACATTTCTACAAAACGGATGAGAAATGAACATCCACTGATCTGTAGCTGACAAAACTCGTTCAGTATCGATCAACAACATTAATGACGGTTTCATACCCAGATATATCAGTGGACGATTCTAATCAAATTTGCAGATCATTTTCTACACCATTTCCCCTGTTTTCACAATTTTCTCTTAAATTTAACATTGCAAAATAAGGTGTGAACATTTTTACAGCATTAGATACTATCAGATCAGATAAGCGGAAATAAGTTTGTGTGATTTTGCTTGTATCCTGTCTGATATAATTTGTCCAGGCAATGGAAGTTTAATGTTGTGATTTCCGCTTCGAGAGAGGGTGCAAGAAGCACATTGACTGGAAGGCGCAATGCCGGAATAATCCGTAAAGTTAACATTATCACCATTGCAAGGCTGCGATGGCGCAATGTGACACCGGCCATACATAGTTAAGGCACTGCTGAGAGGAAAGTAGCATTACATGATCAATGCCTATTACAACGAGACATGGGGCATTTGTGGCTATCTAACTTAACTGAGGTGAAAAACTACCATGAAATATGCTATAACTTACATAAAATGTATCCTTTTATTACACCATTTAACATGATGTTTTTCTGGCCTTTAAAGATTTATACATATAATTATATCTACTTTATTGAAGTGAAAAACTACTGTAAAATATGCCATAATACTTATTTATACATGTAGTTTATCCACAGATTATTTTGTCCCACCAAAATGTTGGAAGATATATGTTTTCTCCTAGGCAATTCAAAACCGTCCCTTCAAGTACACAGGGCAACTCAAAATATAATCAGACATTTCATATCTCATAAAATATTGATGCTTTCATGTGGAAAACATAGGAAATAGAGTGTCTAGCACCAGAAAATTTGATTTGGGAAATAGATGGCGTGGAGTGACCATTGATGACACTTGTGTTTGATTAAATATTGATGTGCAGCGAGTGGTCAAAATATGACACTTGCTGATGTATGGGTAACGATGGATGATGTATGGCCAATGCAGCCCGGCGGAGTTTTATACCACATCAATCTACCCACGTTGAGTGGCAGACAGGAGCTGCGAATATTGGCAGTTTTTTCTCCCACCAAACAATGCATTATTGTCACAATTCCGCGATTTCAGCAACATATGGCCGACCAGGAATAAAATTATGATTTTTTCTTGGAAAACTGGTGAAAAATCCCATCCATAAGCAAAGTTAAAGACATTTCTTTTCCACACTGTCATCAATAGGTGAAAGTGCAACGAGAAAAATAACCGCAAGCATGGGGTAAAAGTCTGTACAATTCATTTAAATGAGATCGCAGACTAGCACAAATCTTCTTAATTGAATAAGAGAATTTGTGCACTGTTCTACCACTCTCGACAAGTCACCCAAGTTCAAAATTGAATCATAAGCTTCATCTATGTTATATTACCAAACACCATTTAGGCTTGCCGTCGACAGACATTGTGACAGAGTTTGGAGTGGGGGACAAATTGGCCATGTTCGGTTGTGTCCGCACACCAGCGGCCACTGCAAAGGATACACAATGTCTTGTTCTGGTCCGATGCCTTCGAAGGCAGCAGCTTGGAAACGTGACAGACCTTACGTAACCGAATTACATTAAAGAAACCGCATCTACATCCCTCACCAGCTCCACACAGTGTGCAAATTCATTAATTTTCGTAGCCCTTCTGCAACACTGCTTGTCCATAAAAGAGCAGGCATTCGTAGAAGAAATCTGTCAAATTCTTGCAATATTAAATTTCAAGCCTTTTTACAGAGAAATCAGTGAAAATTCATGAAATGAATAAACTGTATAAATAATCAGAGAATTTTCCATTGAAGCAATTGCATTAGAATAGGTTAATCAGCGGACGGACCTTTTTGGTTCCCTGTTACTCAGGGCTGGTAAATAAGCGTAACAAAAGCCCCATCTAGCACCGTCGATTGTCTCAACAAGAAAAGTGGGAGACAGGGAAACTTTCATCAAACATTCATCACTCTATATGGACACACAGGGGTCATTTCACACATAGAAAAACAACAAATGCACTGTCAGACACATGAAATATCAAATCACAGGAAAAATTAATGGTGGAATTTTATTATTTCTCTCCGCATCTGCCAGATGAGGCGGACATGATGAGTCTGAGGCTATTGTTTGATCACACATCACGACAAAACTGGAAAATGCGATGCAATAAAAATTAATTACACTTATCACTCGATTCATTTCAGGCGATTTCCATGCATGACCGTAATGGCGATGCCTCAATAATCTTGTCATTTGAATACAATTCATCATCAAGCGGAGAATAACATTTTCTTTAAAATGATGATGAAGAAGATATTTCAGAACTAAAGGAGATTTAGATAACAGGGTAATAAATGTTATTGTGTTTGTGCAAATGAATGAGGGTAAAAAGGTTCTAACCTTCTTTTTAAAAAGGTTACTTATGTAACATTTATTATTTATGTAATGGGTCATATCATTACACATGAATGATATCATACCATTGGCAGTAAAAGCAATACAATTAAATAAATGCCACAATTGATGGATAATGACAATAGTTTTAAAAGGCATGGTGCTGTTATAAACCAGTCAAAGCAGAAGTCATGTGATGCTTCAATAGACTGGTTCAGACCCATGGGGTGTAGCTGGATTGAGCTCTCAACCAGTCAGGTGCTTGAATGATTGACAGCTGAGCAGACTGGTTCTCTATTTCTCAGAAATGTCAAATTGTCCCTGGCAACTATAGCTGCTCGTTCTAATCCTTTAAAACAGCTTGATACATGCAGTTAGAGTGTTCACATAACAATATTGTGTTCCATTTGAGAATTAAATTTGGAATTGGCCATCTTTCCTCTCACTCATGTTGAGGGATTCTGGTCTACGGGGAATTCACATAATCCCTTAAAAAATCTGTATTTTACATGAAAATCAGGCGGTGACATTTTTACGCATGCTTCAATAAAGATGTGGCACTCTATCACATCAATAAAGTGACAGTGTTTTTGTGTGATTGTTCTGCGCCCCTTCGCTCTCCTAAGTCCCAGGCTGAGAGGGTGTGCATTATACGAGCACAGTATGTACCGGTCCATCAAGAGCGAGGGGCCTTGCCCCTTTTTTGATCTCACCCTCAACATATGGATTATTAGCACAAGGAATTTGTTTGATTTTTAATCATTAGCATTTAAAGCCATCACACCCATTGAATTGAATAACACCAGAAAATATCTCAAGTGAAAGGAAAAATTCTCATTAAAATGTTGCTTTAATTGGAAAAAATTGATGGGTTTTTCTTCAGAAAAAATATGTTTGCTTCAATTATTATAAGGCTTTCACATCATATTATGCATGTAAATTTTCCATGGATGAACCTACATTTAATTTAACCAAAGTGATTTTATTGGTTGACCTCACAAGTGTTTCACATCCCAAACAATAGAGCAGCACCAAATAAGTCAAAATTATTACTTTTTGATATATTTCTCCTATGCAAATTTGCATGAGAAATGTATTTGGCTACTTAAATAGCATATCTTCATTAGGCCGCATCAATAGATTCGCCAATGTTTGAAGTGAAGAAGTTATTAAACGATCTTATTGGCAAAACCACTACAATGAAGGGTTCAACGGGTATGACAGACATTTTCGTAAACTAATCTGTTCGAAATGAGTTTTGAGTGAATATATTATGACTGTACTATCATTGGCTTGCATTTTCTCAGTTTAAAATCTATTTTCATTAGATAGACATTAGGCTTATATCTTTTTGATCCTATTGAAGACCTCAAATACCCTAATAAAAGCCAGGTGGATGTTGTGCGCATAAAACATTCAAGGTATTTTGTAATTTCGGAAGCCACCGCAGTAGAAAGTACACACAACGCTCATGAAATTTGTCAGAAAACGCATAAAGCAACTACAGAAAACAATTATTACAGCATTTTGTACCAATACAAAAATTTGCTCATATTTTGGCTGGTGTCACAATTGTGTGAGTTCTTGCATGAAATCAAAGTTGAAATCCACAACAATGGTGTGTCAACATGATTTCCAGACAAACATATATAACGCAGATTATTTGTTTAATTTTGGCATGTGAAATATTAATTGTTGACATATGCAAATGGTGAATTTTCAATTTGAGGTTGTAAAAAAACTGTAATACACACCACATAAATGTGAAAAAAATCATTAGAAACAAAAATGAAATGTTAAGTACAAGATTATGCTCCAACAACATTCATCAGATATTAAAGATAACAAAAAGTCATACTAGAACATAAGATCATATTTCACAACAGTTTGAGGTGGTAGGAAACTTTATAACACCAGTTTCAAGACTGTTGTTAATAAGGTGTCAAAGGGAGGTAAAAGCTTTTAACAGGCAACATGCTATTATGATTTAAAATTGTTTTGTAATTATTTCTAATAAATAAAAATAATATTGTATTGTGTAGTTCTTAAAGTATAGTTATATGTTTGTTTTAAACTTATCAACACCATCATTGTATGTGAATAAATGTGTATGGACTGGTGGCTATATGCCACAATACACAATTAAACTTGAATATAATTGATTGAATATGCAAAAACACCCACATAATTGTTAACAACAAATCAACAGGTTTTCAACAGGCTGTATTAAATATAATTTTCTAACTTTCAACATTTCGGAATGTACAAACGAAATACCGGGTGCATTAAACTCAATGAAAATTGCGGTCATTAGCCGAGATTTAATTGAATCTAAAGCGATTAACGCGAACGCCTGCGGTAGAGTCTTCACTGGCATAAAACATTTATTCCGGATCAAAAACCTTAATGGTCTTGCAAAACAAGAGTATCATTATTACCCATCGATCGAACATGAAACGAGCTGTAGTCAATCATATTTTATGTTCGTATCGAATGAAATACTTTGCCGCAACGTTATTGGTTCATATAAATCGAGCTTGGCAATTAAAGATTAAAAGACTAATGGTGGGTTCCAATGTTTATGCATAGTTAAAAAAAGCTGAGTTCATATTTGCTTCAACAATCAAGTTGACGAAGTTCGCCTAGTGTTCATGTATAAAGATCATTAAAGTCACATGACTTCTGCTTGTAAGGCGAACAAAGCAAAGCAATTTTTATGAAAGATAATATTCCGTGTCACCTTGTCTTTCTAACCTCTGACCTAACTTTCCTACACAGTATTTGTAACGCGCTATCTCATTGGACGGTTGTCTAATTATCAGCATATTGATTCAATCGAGGTCAGAGTATTATCGACTAAATGCTTTTTCATTTTCTTTAGACGCGTAAAACGTAAATATCTTCAAACAAACAACAACTCTCACTATTTGAACATAAAACATCTACAAATACCTCCAACATTTAAAAATCAAAGAATTTACACCAGGTTAAACTAGTACACCTTACCTGAACAGCCTAAATAGTAATCTTCACTTTCAGGCCGACTCATATTTTTTTGGCAAAACTTAATCAAGTGAACAGAATCGTAAATCCAGAATCCTGGCTCATGGCTCTTTCAACTCTACTGGTTCTGTTTGATCTTTCATGCACGCCACCTGCATATTTCGGTTTTTATTTATTCCATAAATCGTTAAGTAATCACTGACTGATTTTGATGTCTTTTTAATGACATATCAACGGCAGGTCACTAAAAATTTGAGAAATGTCACCGACTTGGGTAATCATAGATCCTGGTGGCTAGCCTTAATAAAATCTGGTGGAGATTTTTTGTCAAGGTTATTAAATAACATCTGCAGAAGACAAATGCAAGATGTGAGTGGATACAAATGACATAATACACTCTGGAACTAGCCGACATCTACGCTCTACGCATGGACGTCACTTCGGTTGTAAGGTCGTACTACCTCATCTGGACCCCATGAAACATCTTTGATCATCAAACATGCAGTCTTATTATTGAAACATGCCAAAATTCAAGTTTTACAAAAACTTTAAAATGTGATTAGGTGACGGTGCGCTAAGTGCATAATGCGTTCGAATGCGAAAATAAAGATATAGAATTATGGAAAAAATAACTTTGTACTTAACGATCTTTAAATAAACAAGTGCGGCTATTTCATAATAAAATGATTTCATGTCAGCCATGTTGAATATCGGAAAAAATATCAGTTACACATTGACTCGGTGTTCGCTAAAACCACAAGCAGTAATTACTGTCAAACTAGGTCAAACTCCGTGTTTGAAATACATTAATGGCCGCCATTGAAATACTTCAACTTTATATATGCTTCAAAGGCATGTATAAATATAGTAATAAAACCTGCACAGATTTTTAAAGATTTTACGTAATTAATCGAAACATGCTCACGAAATAATTTTTAGTTTGTTTAAGGCGTTAAATGCGAAATCGTAACTAATAAGCCGCGCCCTCGAACATGTTTGTCGTTCGCTAAAATGCTTTTGATAGATAGCTGCTTGTATTTATTATAAGTGTCTGTATATTATGACGCTCCGATTCAATTAAGAATATTAAATTAATCGAAAACAAAACGTGAAAAAAATGTATGACAAAAAAGGTTTAAGCGTATACTTAACATAATGTTTCGAGCTGAGATGAACGTACAACAAATATTACCAGAACTCATACATATTACATATATTTCAAATCAAACATTAATTCTTTACAAATACAATTTATATAAATGAGGTTAGAAATTTTATCATTATTACCTATGTTTTAAAAGATTACATTAAAAATGAGCATTTTATTTAAAGAGTATTTGCCACATTCATATAAAATTAGACGGACATTCACTGACCTTCCTTACATAAAACATGGATCTGTAAGTTTTTTATAAAAGATAAATTGAATACAACAAAACTAAGGTAACAAACCAAGTGTTGGGATGGTTATTCTGCCACAAGAGGGAGTGTAGGTAATTTGTGAGATTATCTGGCGTTGAAAGTACAGGCCATGTGTGGCCCCTGGTTTAATTGCAGCATTCATCTCACCCGCGACTGACATGCCGGCTCTCAATGCCTTAAAGAAGTCATTGGATATATCTGCTCTTAATCTGCTTCTCGCAACAATGATATGACATGAACAGTTGCCCCATTACACAAATTGTTAAGCAACTTGTTTGTTAGCCTGAAACTCCTTTTGTGGCTTAACACAGCATTTAGCCTCTTAAGTTACGCTTCTTTAGAAGAAAACAAACACATGAGTCAAGTGTAATTAGATTAATGCCCTGATCAGAAAAGTCTTCAGAGGCATAACACATAAAAGTTCATTCTTGCAAATGCACCTTTATTGCCAAATTCATATAATTTCATCAAGAGGTATCAATTTCTCAAAAAGATCAAGTGGACTAAGGGAGAAAACTCTGACAGAATAAGCATGCCTTTATCAACATAAATAGCAGGGTTATGTTCCCTTCAATGTG
>Ga0224511_10000654_pt1 | contig 17645 bp, 12 predicted proteins | sample SF_May12_sed_USG_2_FD_169988 | JGI IMG/M metagenome (GOLD analysis project Ga0224511, IMG submission 169988) | Sediment microbial communities from San Francisco Bay, California, United States - SF_May12_sed_USGS_8_1 | ecosystem: Environmental > Aquatic > Marine > Sediment | place: USA...
GAGAGAAGGGGGGTCGCACTCGCAATACCTTGGTCGGCAGTCAGTGTTTTACCGCTGAGCCAAATCCCCTCTCTCATATGTGCTTTTGAACTCCAACGCTATAGAAGGATCAGCATGTTGATTGCCGGAAGCTAGCTTTAGGAGTGCCTTCATGTCCAATGTAGTCAGGAATACATAGTCCTCTTGCGGTGGACATCTGAATGATAATGTCTTAAACTGTATCCATACTTCGAGATAAGCATTATGTACCGTTATTTCCAAAACAGGTTAAGTACAATTGTACCGATGACACATTCTTAATGAAAAACTTTGACTTCTATTCTTTTCACCGCTCATCATAAGGTCGTGTTCAAAACAAAACAATAGCCACCTCTGGAATATATTGTACACATTTTTATTATGACATTCATACACTTTTAATATACACTGAATAATCGTGTCATATAATAAAAAGTTTAAGAAGGCACTAACAATAAAGCAAACATATATAATACATTAAAGATAAGTGAAACAGATCGATAGGTAGTAAGATCGTTCAAAACAACAGAATATTGTAAACTCATGAAGACAATTAGTACATGACTGAATAGGTACGTCACAAAAGTAAAACTATAGTACACATTGCAAAAGGCTGCACCAACAGAGTGGTAAAATATGTGAACAGTTACAAAAAGTTACATGAAGGCAGAATATGTCATTTCCAAAGTAGCCATAATATTATAATAATGATAAAAGTGTAGTTAAATGTATAAAAAAGCTGCATCTCAATCTAAACCCGTCTGTCTAAGATGACACAAGCAAATATATATGTATACAACAAAAGCTCCGTTAAATATTGTTGTGTAATAAATCACGTGGAGGTACCGTTGTTCTAATGAAGTACAATAAAGGGTAATAGAGCTTCTGCAATAAAGGATCAAATGCAATCATATTAAATTGATATCTTCAAACAAAATGAGAGAAATATCGGAGTTTCCGCGACAGTCAACGCTAGAATTGCAGTCCATTGTCGTTAAAATAATGTTTGAAAAGTAACCACCTACCACCAGCTCACACTTAATGTTCAAGAGCCCCTTACGTCCAACTGGAGGAAGAGTCCTTTATGCACTAAAGTGATGAATATTTGAATATTGTTTAAAAAAAATGGTACTCACTATATGCATTTGTTTGTATTCTACTAGATTATATTTTTTCGTTTTAAATATTAAAGATTAGAAAGATGCAAAGCACGTGTACTCATTGCAATCCCACATTTTGTACAACGTTACAAACAAGTGTAATTTAGCCCATACAATATACACTCAATTAATATCTGTGACAGAACTGCACTATAAAGAGGATTTCCCCCTATATCAATTGTCATTGTTATACACATTCTTGCTGTCATCGTTTGTAGTGAGTCCACCTCTTTGTTTAACAATGCGTTGTACGGATGACGCCATTTCTGGAGAAAAAAACTTCAATAATGTCATACTATTCAAAACATTAGTACTTTAATGTTCTGTTTATTCACATATGTTCTTACTATTAATTATTGTTTTTGTTGAAAACATACACACATGGACTTGTAGATGCAAAACAAATGTTAAATACTCCACCAAAATTCCTGATCACACAGATACATAATGGTATTTAATATACATGTACATCTGGCAAAATGTCTCCAAAGCGGATACAATGTCAATTATGCCATCCACTCTCATTCTGACGATTTAATTTACATATCTAGATATACAAGGTTTTTTTAAATATTTTTTCTTCAAATTAATGTTCAGATAACGAATACAGGGAATATTGTTTCTTTGTAATTGACATTAGGTTCAAATGACCTTACAAGATCATCAGTCATTTTCTTCATAGTTAAAGTCGGTGTCTTATTGACCATTCGTGAGGCTTGACAAATTTCCTAAAAAGCGGAATACAAAGACACGAATCTATGTTTACTGTCATTATTAAGCATGTACATCATAGTGTTAATAATAAATCAGACATTTAAGTATAATTATGTATGTGTAAAATCGACCGTTGAGCTTTATCAGTATAACCAGTATAACCTAAACTCGTAAATGCATATCGACTCGAACAAAACAATCAGTCAATTTCAATATGAACAAACGGATATGCAATGCATAATTATACTATGTTTACAAAAAATGATTTTTATTTACGTCGTATTCGCGACACATTCTCGGGAATCGTTTGATTAAGAACTATTACTGGAGTTAAAAGATCGAACAAGAATAATATCCGGAATAAATGCATAAAATAAGTAAACCTTTCTGTGTCGATTCAAATTTTTGTAAAAGATTCCAAATCACCCAGTCTTTTTCTACTTGCATTTTGATGTAACACCACTTTAAACTATTTAATTACCCTTAGACTTGTTCTAACCCACACATAAAATACAGTATGTGACTAGTTAATATTATATTAATCTTTTTTGTACTGTCTTTTTAATTTGAAATTGGAAAAAAAACATGATAACAAAACAAATACTATGTTTTAAACATGACCAGTACTAACAACCATGTACACCTACCAATGTCCTGGTACTGCGAGTTTGCCGCTCCCTCAACGTTGTCCAGTTGTTCATACGTCTGGCCTTGATCACTCAACCCGCTCAGCGCTCTCCGAGCAGTGGTAGGTACACCACCTGAAATTATACATTGGTATTTTGTTGGCGTGTTTTAAATATCTGATGTGCAATTACTGCTTTTGCTCTGTTGTAATATAATTTGACTAAACAAAATTTAACTTTTAACACCAGAATTGCATCACAAGACAATTAAAATATTTCCATACAATGATTTATAAATTGAAAAAAGTGCAATATACAAATATACACACCGGCTGAAATGGATGTCATTTTGTCCGTATAATCCTTCCCTCTGAAAAAAACACTGTCAGTTTGCATAGTCATGAATAAAAATAGGCACAGCTCTATAACAAGTGTTTAATACAAAAAGGTTCTAATATTATATTATTAAAAATATTTTTGAAAAAATCTCATAATATAAGTAATTTCAATAAGACAACAACAACAACAGCAACAACAATACTGGTGCTTTCTAAAACGAAAGAATTATGTCTCAAACCATACGCATTGGATGGAAATAATTGTTTTTACAAAAAGATGGGATCAAAAACTAGAGCTATCACTGGAATTGATGAATACCCAATCCACTGCAACATGGAAATGGGGTTTAATTTTTTATACAGCGGACGCGATAGTATGTTTGACCTTAACAAACTCCCCATGAAAGTCATTGACCATACCAAGGCGGTAACGCAGTATTTCTTGGATAATTCATTTAAGAAATTATAATTAAAAAGAAATTGAAAAGAGAAACATCCGGAAAAAACACAACAATATATATTTTTCTAAATGTCTGTAACGTCATGGTGTTGTACGTGTTTTTGTGTCGTTCTGTGTGTTGGTTTTTGTACGGGCCATTTTTTCATGGTGCCCTTTAACTTGACATATCTACATTGTTAACAACATTCTTTCTTTGAAAATCTCTTCAATTGATATTATAGAGCACACAAGTAATACAGTCAAAAATTGTTTAACACTAAACTATGACAATGACCTTGAAGTGAACTTGGTCAAACATATTCACTACACATCGACTCTTCATACGTGACAAATGTGCAGTTATTTGTAAATCCCACCAGTGGTTCAAAATATATAGAGCTGTGTTTGACCTTAAAATAACACCTTGTCCTTGAAGTAACATTGGTCAAACAAACGCATTGCACATCGTCTTATTGAACTTTACATTTGTGCTAAGTCATTTCAAAATGTCACCAACCCTTCAAGATTTATAAAGCGGCACGTAATACAGTCATAACCTTTATAAACTTAAAATATGACCTTAACTTTGACCCGACCTAGATCAAACATACGCACTGCACATCTAATCAACTTACTTGACAGTGTGCACAGTTATTTGTAAATCCCACCAGGGATTTAATAGATATAGAGCGGACTCAACATAGTATGTGAGCGGGCGAGCGAGTGGACAGAAGGACGCACGGACGGACGCATGGACGGACGGACGGACGGACAGACAGACAGACAGACGATGCTAAAACAATATGTCTCCTCAGTTTATGGGGGAGACATAAGTGCAACAACTACCACAACAACAACAGCCCTCACAATAAATAAATAATAATAATACTTCACAATATTACTTTTTTAAGTAAAACTATTTCTATGATTTAATAACTGCACTGGGCCAGCAGTTATCTATACATAAGTACAAATACCTAATAACTATAACTAGCGCGAATACGCTAACTGGAATATCGATTTTCATATGAAAATGATTCGACTTAAAGCATACATAATTATTTTGATATACCTAGTTTAACAGACGTATTGTGTGCATATAGCATTTAAATATTCACAAACCTTTTGTGGATAATGAAGTTTTTCCAAGTACTACCTGAAACATTTTACACTTAACCTTTAATATATAATTATTATTATATATCCTGTGAACTGCTGTCGATTACAACTCAATGTAGAACATACATTTAAAATGCATACAGTCATACAGTGCAACGCAATAACACAAGTTGATTTAAAAGAACAAAAATGTATTTGGCTTTAAAGATGCTATTCCTGTACCTTTTGATCAGAAATGTTTACATCCTACTTTTTACCATAAGCAGTAAAAGCCAAATCTTGCAAACGTGAAAAACTGCCAAATATAGTTATCCATGCATTTTAAAATATTACAGAAAACACGCTTTTGTTGAAAAGGTGTGGCCCGTAAATTTGTCTGTGTTTGTTTTATGTTTTAATTCAACTGAGAAAAGTAAACGTCCTCGGAAAGCACAGCCTGCATAGGAAAAAGCAGCCTCTGTTTTGTTAACCCAGTACGTTGAAACCGTTTAATCGCTTGACTTCAGTCGATATGTTCATTTGTCTCTGTTGCCGAGTGGTAACACTCCAGACTGGAGTGCGAGAGGTCCCATGTTCAATTCAAGGATTTTATGCTTGCTTTTTTGTTTTATAGCTGCTGTTTTGTCTGTCCGATAATCATTATTTACATAAAATGTTGTAATTTCGTTTGTATTGTTAATTAATTTATTATACTTAACATACTCCAAAATGTGTGACCGAATATACATGTAAAGGTATTGAGATGCAAACCTAGCATCATTTAATAAGTTATGATACAGCGATTTGCCACAATATGACAATATAAATAAATAAAAATCATTGTTTCCCTTATCATCTATTTAGTTCGTTATTGAATCTACGTCCTTCTCCATTATGTTAAAATATAACCTATATATCATCAATGTAAACGATGGCTCATTAACATATACACAAACACGTTTACCTTGTAGAAGTTGTGCATAAGGTGTAAAAATACAAGAATTAAACGACTCATACCTGCATCGATGTTTCGCACTTTGCAGGCTATACACGTGACGATTAGAACGACAAATACAGTTGAAGTCACCCCTCCAAAGAAGACTCCGACGACTGTCGGAATTGAGCAAGGTGATTCGGATTCCGAATCGACTGCACTACTGTCGAAGCGAGGGATATCTGTTTCGAACGGTAAGATGTTCAAAGTTTACTATCATTAAGCTTTGAAATAGAAACATAATAAATGCCCACTTTTATGTTAGGAATGGTGTTTTAGCGTAAACATTACATGTTATGGTGGAGCAGTGCTACATACACATAATTAGTATGTGTCGTGTGTAAAACATTCCTAAGAGAAGAAACATAATTTGCATCATGCTGCCTGCTTAAAGGAAATACAGTATTTTCGTTGTTTACAAATTTAATTTTGTACGATTGCTTATATACATGAATGTATAACAGTACTGGGGTAATATAACATCTTCAACACCTTGTACTGTTATGTTCCAAATTTCCGACATGTCGCTTATACCCAATGAGTTGCTTGCAAACAAACGCAAGTAAAATCTTGAGCTTAATAGGTTGGTGAGTGTTGTATTTCTGAGAACGGTAAAGTCGTTCGCTAAAATAGAGACGGTGTTTTGCTCTGTCCACACTTGGTTATTTCTGCTTGTTTGGAAATGGATGACTTGGTCGAAGCCACCGTGCGAACCTTCGCGCCATACTAATATAATGGTTCTTGTGTCTACTTCATTCATTCCGATGATGGTTGGAGCTCCTGGTGGACCTGATCAACACACGGTAACTTAACGACAAGTAGACAAACTCCTTGATAAAGAAATAAGCAACTAGGTTATTTGATAACAAGTATGTAAATTAGTCTATCAATAACTTATAAATGACAAGTCCGCCTTTTTTCGAAAACAACAGGATATCAGCAAACTAGATGTATTTAAATTTGATTATTTAAACTTCTGAGGCATACAAACTCAGTAGTCACCTTTAGGGACAATTTCCATATGTGTCGTTGTTTGTCCAATAGCGTTACTAACGCCAATCTCATAGTTACCGAAATCATGGCTTGTTTTGACGGTTAGTGATAAAGTGCAATGAAAGCCACTTGTTCTAACGTCCTGACCAAACAACGGGAGTTTAATGGCAGTTGGTACGATGGCATAATCGTACTGCACAGCGTTGTTTTCACTGTCAGTGCAAGTTGTCATTCGTGACCGATGCAGTGTAATATTGAACACGGTCAGCGAGTAGACCATAATCGTATATATGACTACTTCCCCCTCGTCTGCCGCTTTAGTATCCATAGAGTCTCCAATAATGACAGGTGGAGCTGAAAAAAAAAGTTACATTTTAATGTCGTATCGTTTAAGGTATCCTTCTATATCCAGTTTTCGTTTAGTGAGCCACTTTTTGGGACGATACATATATGAATATAAAGTGTATCACATTGTCACCACCTACGCTCAACAAACATGATAGTTTGATCTCACATACATTATTAGATTTCTTTCGCATTCAATGTACAGGCAATAAAATACATTATACATATAATATATAACCACGCCCTTTAAATCAGCCACTTGTCACAAGTGGCTAATTTGATTAACAAAGTAATTCTTTGTGTCCAAAGGCATGTAACTATGTGTGTCCAAGTATAGCTTATCCTTACATTGGTGAACGGATTACGAATATTTAGAAATGGGAGGTCCGGCGTAATGTTCATTGATTATGAAGTTTAAAAGCATCATCAATTTTATCCTCATGCAGTACTGGTTATTGTGTTCTCTAAAAGATGATACCTACATGTATTGATTTATGTACACAATTGGAATGATTTGTGTATACAATTGAAATATAAAAAACAACGTCATTCGTTTATCTTCAACAGAAGGTTCTATCTATCCAATGCTTACGTTCAATAACATATGTACGGCAAAACAGCAGTGTTGCGATAGGTACATTGGTCCATGTACATGTTTAAGCATTGTGTCCTTAAAAGTATGTTGGCATGGAAAATAATATGTGAGTTGTTACAAAATCCATTCTACTTTTATGTTGATGTTACGTTTAGAAATCTACACGATATATTTATCCGATAACACAAGATTCTAAACACTTTTTAATCTCAAATCATGCCATTCGAAAATATGTCGTTGCATGTGGTTGATATTATTTCGGCTGCGCTCTATGTGTTTACTTAACATTTTTGATATGAATTTTAAGTTAACTACATAGATAGACAGGATCTCAGTTATAACAGTTTGTACACGGATTGGAAACTAAACATAGTGCCTTCCATAGTCACAAATTTAACATATTTTGCACAATTGATACTTTATGGTGGTGAATTGTGTACTAATGAATGGTTTTAAGTAATAAACACTCGCTAAGATGCGATGTATAGAACAAATGAAATGATGAAACTCAAAGAATGAATATAACATAGCTGTACTATTCAATAGTTTACAGAAAAAGCTACTTGATTACAAATGTCACTTAATGAGTCATTGCTGACCAATCAATTGTTTGTCAAACTTGATGATTAAAATAGTTCATACATTATGCAGTTGCATTCATGTTTAACATCAACTTTATAGTGGCAAAATTCAATACTGGACACATAAGTCCAGCGCATGTCATGAATATTGATGATATTTTAATCATCCTGTTACTTGTCTAAACTATCAAGATTAAGCAATACTAAAACAATACTAAAGAAATTACATTGTGTTCACTGCTCTTTTAAAAGCTGGTACAGTTTGCGAAACTTTTATATCTGAGTCGGTCATTCGTTTCAGAGTTGTTTAGCCCGCAAGAAGAATGAAATTATGTGGTGATTTTTAAAGGGGTATTCATATGTGTTGTTTCCTTTGCATATTAGATTATTGTCATCCAGAGTCATGTTTGTTATGTATATTTTCAGATTAAAGCCTGTGTTGGTAAAAATTTATGCTTTAGTATTTTGCCCAAACGGGTTATTAGAACTTTTGTGACTTGGTATTAACAATGTAACACAATTCTTATGACCACTACCTTGAACTTGGAGATATGCTGACCCAACTCCAGCGTTTGGATTGCGACTGTATCTCGCCCCGTTCTCCACTCTACACGTGTAGAATCCACTGTACCCATGTGTAAGATTTTCCAGGCGCAGAACCTCTGACCCCGAGAATGATCTCAGAACAGGCGCGTGGCCCGGCCACGTGTGTTCCCACAAGGTATACGTGTAGTTGTCAGGGACACCGTTAGGAACGCAACGCAAGTCGACAAGGTCATCGGTAGAAGTTGCGTTCTTAGTAAGTACGATGACGTCAGGTTTATCTGCAAACAGGAATGAGTTCATCCTTAAATGTCCACATGTTTAGTTTTATTTAGGCTTACTAAAAAGATCACTATACAGAGCTTCGGTCTTTTATATTCATGTTAGCAAAGGAGAATTCACCACTAAACATAGCTTGCATGGAGACAAAGCAGCATCGGATTTATTGCAGCTGTTTATCGATGTAAATAAAAAGATACCACGTCACTGACACTCACGAGTACATGATTGTAACCTTGTTCAAACTACATTACCATGTATTTCCTAATTTCAGACAATCAGAAAATACAACTACACAAGAATGTAATACTGGTTTTTTAAAGCCTCTACACAAGCACTTAAATCAGCCCTAGTTACTCTTATAAATACCTTATTATATAGGAGACTGAACAAAGCAGCATAAGAAGGAATCCAATGGTAATACATGTACTACCTAATTTATTTCAAGTATTGCATATCAGAATTAGTTTTTCGCATTTTATAAAATTAAAAACGCTCAAGCATTGATAACAAAATATAATAGGCTTTTAAAAGTGATTAAACAGTTAAACGCAGCATTTAATGTGACATGATTAACGGAGCTTTTATACCAATGGACATACTTTCTATGTGTACTTTACGTACGATATTCAAATTGATAAATGCATAAACGATTTCAAGAGCGGAGCAAAACGTATTTCCAAAATATATTAATTTTTCTCGAGCTCATTTTATCAAAAGTTAACGATTAAGTATTCATTTCAGAATACCTACATCGGACGACTAATTCCACCTCCTCTTCGATGCCACCACCATAACCATTGTTGGCTGTGCACCGGAATATAGCGGCGTCATCTCTGGAGGCATTTTCGATCCTGTAGGTGAGCAAGTTATGTTTCCTGATTGAGGATGGAAGCGCCTCCCATCTGTTGGACACATTTTTGTACCACGTGATTGTGGATGGAGGTTTACTGGCAGCAGTGCAGGTTAAATCACCGGGATGCGTCTCGTCGATTTCTGGGACAGCTAATGTAACTTCGGGGCGATCTAAGGACATAGATGCGAGCAATTAATAATCATTGAACACGATGTGTATTATTGATTGCGCAAATAAATTACTTAATCTAATATATATAACACGTACACATAATATCAAGGTGTACACTATAACTCGCGGGCTCAGTTCCAGACACTTCATTCGTCGCCCTGCACTCCACCACCTGTCCGTCCATGTCACGTGTGGCTACAAACTCCAGCACCTGTGACGTCACGTTACCGCCATACTCTCCTGGACTGAGAGATGCGGTCTGGTCAATGGTGACCTGCTGGCCGCCCCTGTACCACGTGATGTTTGATGGTGGGTTGGAGGAGTCCGTGCGACACGTCAACCTGACATTGTTGACGCCTTCAGCGTACACCGTTGTGTTGCCCGTGATACTGGTGTGACGGGGACGGACTGCATAATATACACAGGCACATGCAATTACATTATTTTTTTTCTTACTGATAATAAGTGTAATGTGTCATATAACGCATTGCCTTATATCTACAGAGGACTATATAAGTCCAAATCGCGTATTGAGTATTTAAAATTAGAATTTTCAATTTATATGTTAGAAATGTATCTTGATACTCTTTATTACCAGTATATGTTCGGTATAGTGCATGAATTAACATTTCAAAAGAAAAATGCGAATATTTGTGACAAATCATGTGTTTGAGAAACGGTAAATACAAAACAATAACGAAACAATAAAGCAAATTCAACAATTCTTTGCTAGAGCCGGGAATCAAACCCGAGACCTGCCACACCGCAGTCTGATGCGTTATCTCTAGACCACTGTGACAACTGAAGATAACAATTTAAGCCGACTTATTTTACTGCATGTTACGTTATGGGTCGAACATTAAATATACAAAGCCAAATATTTGGGTCACAGGTTTTTCTATTCTGAATCTACATGTTCTGAACATACATGGATAAGTACAATTGGCAATTTATTTCATATTTACGGCAGTAGGATTCAATGTGTAGGTAAAATAAAGAATTTTGGTCAAAAATAGCATCTTAAACAATTTGACAAGACCACATTTTTATCTAATTTTATACATGGTCTTATGACACCAACTACGAATAACAATATACTAGTAGAGCAACTCCTTACATTTAATGCTCAAGCTGCATGTGTGACTTCCTGGACTGGGAATACCGTTCCAGGCAGTGCACTTCTGTGTTCCAAAGTTTGTTCTGTTCACAGATGCAATCACGTGTGTATACACGTTAGAGGTGACGGCGCCGGGACTTGAATCAGTAACACCAAAAGAGAACGTCCATGTAAAATGGGAGGTTGGTTTACTGCTAGCTGAACACTCTAGTGACACGGTAACTCCCTCGTCCACGGATTGGGTTGGACAGGTTACACTGACAATCGGTGGGTCTGGAAATCGACACAGGCGGAAATAACCAAAAAATATTAAGCTATTCAACAAGTCCACCATCAGTGACGAATAAAAGTTTAGGTACGTTTTAACGGATACAAGTTGTGTTGTATTGTTACTGCACAATGTACCGTAATGTGTATGAGTCAAATGTTAAGAACAAGCGGACCACTCGGACATGTATTAATTGATAGAAATATAGCGATGCACGATACTAGCTTTGTTATTGATTGTAAAAGCTTTTTGTTTTTATCAGAAATATTTATTATAGTTTCATAGGATCAACAAAACAGTCATTATTATACTGTATTGCAATTGTTTAATTGATTACTGTGTACTTTTATTGACTTGTTTTTATTTTTTATTTTCATGCATATTTTACTGATAAGGGATAAATGATTGTCAGTGGTGTTCATGTTTAAAGCAGAGTTAATTTGAAAGAGTAAAGCACAGCTACAGGTTCAGTTGTCGTTCACAACAGAATCATTTAAGAAAGCGGTCAGTCGCTTGCGGAGACCAAATGCTAGTACTGGTTAACACTGTAACGGTGGTTAGGTAAACTGACTGTCGAGATTGGTGACCTAAATCAGTGGTAAAATGTATAAGCCAAAACACACAATAGAATTACTATTTATTTAATGGATCATTTATCAAAGTGATGAACGGGAAATACCTCAGGAAGCATAGCCTGCACGAGAAAACAGCAGCCTCGGTTTTATTGAAGCTGTTTATACATTAATTCATGAATTACTATTTATTAAATGGGTCATTTGTCCCCATGTTAAATATTTTTCCGAAGAGCATTTGGTTTCGGCTTATTTAAAACCTCTCAGTACTCTACTCACATTTCAGATTAAGGGTACGACTGTTACTCTCGACAATTTCATCAATTCCTAGGACATGAGCTGTGCAGACGTAAGTGTCGCCGTCCATTTCACGTGTCGGGGTTACTGTCAATGTCTGCGACGTCACTTGGCCATTGTCGGTGCCTGGTGAAGTTTGCACGAGACCAAATGTGTGATTACTTGATTGATTGTTTGGTAAAATGTCACTATTGCGATACCATTTCAACGAAGCGGCAGGATTTGAGCTTGATGACGTGCACGTCAACACTATATCGGTGCCGACGACAGCATTAATGCCGCCCTCTAAGTTTACACCCAGAGGAGGGACTGAAACAGAGCACGTGATGCACATTATTAATATCAGCATTAACAGTTAATGTAAGACATTCTAGATTAAATAATCGAATAATCAAATAATCGATTGATGCGTATGAAGTAATATCATGAACAGTTTTTCGAAAACGAATGTGCGAAAGCTCCGTGGTAACAACTGTTTCTGTAATTAAGTTAATGCGCTTCAAATTGATATTTTACAGTATTCTGTTATGTCAAATATGACAACACTTTATGGTCAGCATGAGTATTACAAAACATAATTATATAGAAAACATTGTCGTGCACAAAATTTTATTAAATAAATTGATTTGTTATTTAAAATTGTGCAAGCCAAAATTAAACTGATAACTTAGAATGCATTATTGGTCAATATATGAGATTTTTTCTCAAATCATTCTAATGGCTTGAGTCTAGACACTAGTTGGCTCTTAAACGTATTACACAATGGCGACGTCTGGTTGACCTTTCCCATGTATTGCATAAGAATTTAACTTGAGTATGTACGGATAGGCCCCTCAGGCCTCAGTTCTTATCTCTTCTCCTAGCATGTGTAAGGAATATTGGTTTATTTAATGTTAGATTTAGTGTAATTGGTGCTTAATATCCATATTTGTACACACCATAATTTCCATCTACTGGATCATGGTACTTGACACCTGCATTCAAAAATGCAATCATATAACTTGTGTCATTTCACAGATCAGTGCATACTGTTAGGATTCCTACGTTAATAAAGATATAGCAAACCGCAAGAGTTTTTCCTTAAAACTATGCTAACTTACCCAGTAATGACTAATGTATGTGTGCTGTAGTGCAACAAGTCTATTAAAATCTTAATCTTATGATTTCCATAAAGAACAAACATGCGCACGTAAACCCCGTGGTTTTAGCTGTGTACCATTTTTATACATATAAGTAAAAACCGTAATTTATCTATGTGTATACCCTATACAAAGGCAGTAGTGTAGACATGTATGAAAAAAGTGTGAATATAATTTTGAAAGCTGTCTTTTTAAATACAATTTTAGGCTTTGAATGGCAACGTAAGAATTGTATACAATCAACATACATAAGATATTCAGTTGTAATGATCCCGACAACGGTGTTGCTAACGATGTATGGTTGACCTGGCACGTCAGGATCTTGCCATTGTCTTCCCGTCTGACAGCTGTGTTGTAGTAGGACGTCACTGTGAAGATGTTTGTTGTACCGATTTCGACTACAGCTGGGTTGTTGTCCGTCTCAGGGCTGTAGTTGCCCAGGATCCAAATCACACCGACCGTGTGTGGTCGAAAACCGGTTGATGAACATTGAGCAATGTCTTTGACAGCATTCCCATAAACCAGTGGTGCGTTTGCCTTCACGATAGGCATCGAAGGACGCTCTAATGTAAAACGTTATTTTTAATTAAAATCTTTACAACTGTCCCATAAGTTAAAACGCACACGTATTATAATATTACGCTGTAACTTAAAACTAATGTAAAGTTCGCTCGATGCTTCTTACAATTTGAACGCCCAGTAGCGCATGCGTGGGACTGGGACACAATGATGTAAGGGAGAAATTTAAGAGCTGCCACACAGGCACCAAACACCAGTTGTAGTAGGTTAAAGTAATCTACGTAAAAAGGAAAGAACCACAAGAAGCATAATCTGCAATATGACATCATAAAAATATTCAGCCTTCAAAGCGAGGCAGGTGTTATTTCTGTTTGTTTTTATAATTATTTTCTCCCTTTTAGATATGCGTTCCTTTCACTTTCATATCATTTTGTTCACATTCTAAGTTGCCTTGGTAGAGACAGAATGCATTAAATTGTTCTTTTACTTCTCCAATAAAATAATTTATGTTTATTAGGTTATTTCGTGAAATGCAGGCAAACTGATTGGTCGACGTCATGAATTTTACGACTTTTATATAAATTAATTGTAAATAAGATTAAAAAATAAAATTCGCAATTCGCAATTTCGATTGAAAAATATAAAATGACTTCGCCGGTGAGTTTAATTTCCGGAAAATATGACGTCAGAATAAAATATAATTTTATTTTTTCTAAATCTATTATATTTGTTACATCTGAAAAACATATCGCAACAAACATAACAATGGCAATATGCTGCTCATTATCTGTTCACATATTGATTATCAACGCTAAGTTCGAGTATTGAAAACTTAAACCGTAAATCGCCTACTCACGAAATGCTCACGAAATACATGTATAGGAATAAATCATAAAGTAAACACCTAACTATTAAATGACTGTCTGGATGATATTATTCAAATGTATAATACAGGGCAACGAATGTCCGACATTGTGCTGGCTTGTGGGTAAGTTAAGCTCTGCGAATTTGCTCATAGCTAAGCAAAATCTAAACAAAGCCCATTTCCGGGTATGTCTGATTCAATAATTTTGAAATCCGAATATTTATTAGCGTATATATCATTGTAATGGTTATAATCACAATATTATAATCATTAGCATAATACTTATACATATCCGCTGACAAAGCCACATACAATATCAAAATTCGTAAATTTCATACGAAACAGCGTTAAGGCTTACTATTGAAAATAAGTACAACCGAAGCGTTTACAGCCAGGGTCGGTATCCCGCTGTACGATGACTGGCATATAAAAATGACGTTGTCGTCCGCCTTAGTCGGTGTAAACGTGCATGCTCGCTCGGCGGTGTAAAGGCCATTCTCTAGCACATAATTGGTAACACCGCACCCACTAGGTCTCTCATTCGCAGCGCCTTTGTACCAGTCGACTGCCTGCTGTGGGTAGCCACCTCTTGAAATACAAGTCAGTGTAAGAGTGACGTCAGCGATTCCTTGAATGGTGTCTGATGTAGCATTTACTATTTGGGGTGTGTCTGGTTTAACTGAAAATGTAAAACAGTAAAACAATTGACTTCACAAATTCAGTCGATTTTTTGTTTACCGTATACTTCCTCAGACAGTATCGTATTACCACATTGTGTTGTTACAAAGAGTTAAAGAAAAACCATAAAAAAAACAACGCCAATGTAGTTCCATCAAGGTCTTATCACAACATAACGGTTGGAATGAACTGTACTTGGAACAATTTCAAGATCATGATTTTCAAGTTTCATTTCATTCCAATCAATGGCGATAACATAACGGTATTGTTGTTTATGAGTCCGTTACGTTTTCGCGCCATTTAATTCGCCACTTATTAATCACAAACATAATATTTAGAGGTATTCCGGAGAAACTGCGTTCATCAAGTGATGAACACCGAAGGAAGCACAACTATTATGGTTGAAAGTAGCAAACAAATAGAAAGAGTGTTTTTTCACGTGCACTGAAATATGTTGTTTAAATACGATTGATTAGAAAATATTATGTATAACAGTTATTCGCTATAGCATTTCATTTCCCTATTGAAATTATCTGCTTGTAAACTTTGATACTCTTATATAGTTATTATATGAATTAAAAAAACCTTACCTATGGCAATAATGACAGATATGAAATGATTTGTTTTAAGTTTTAAATGGACACATTGAAGAATGCGAATAAATTAGTAAACATGAAAAACACATTACATTGTTAACGTCTTGATTACATAAATACAATACGACTTCAATAATCCATAGAGTAAAATTGGTTCTTTTCAAATTTTAAACAATATGTAAACAAACATTACAATATTAATCATTTCTTGAACATACTGTTTCCAACATTTCACTGAATGGCATCAATTGATCCATAAACCTGAACATTAATTTGAGTAACACTATATTTAACCACAAACATTGACATGTGTTCTAAAACTTCTTAATTAGCTATAATAGATTTTGGTATATTTTTACAACTTTTTATGCCTGTCAGTATTTCGTCTGCATGTTTGTCATTCACTTTGGTTGGTTTTCTACTTCACAGTTCATGTTCTAGTCCCACAACCGGGCAGCCTGATATCTTTTTAGTTTTATTTTCTCTGTCAAGCGGTTGGCACTTCCCATTTTATTTAATTACGTAACTTACCTGCGCCTTACCTCACCCTGACCCATGCAAACATTCCTCACCGAATCTACATTTTGACAACATTATTACCCATAACACCGTTCGCATAACTATGTAGTATATTAGGCTCTAAACAACGACTTTCCCTTTTCTCAGATGAATTACATTTAGAATACTAGTATCCCTCTATATATACATTTTGACAACATTATTACCCATAACACCGTTCGCATAACTATGTAGTATACTAGTGCTGTCGTTACTAGAAAACCTACTTTTTACCATATATTTGCAAATAGTATAGCTTTCATGAAGAAAGTGGCGTCTATACCCATGCTTTAAATGGCATTATTTATTATTAGACTACAGTATATTTTAAAGTGGTTCTGGCTGTTTTGTTAAATTACATTTGTATAATGAGAAATACAGTCAAGTAATGAAACATAAAAAATCTACTTTACATCATATATGTGTTAACATTGAAGCTATATTGATGCATGTGGTGTCCATAACCATGTTAATGTTTATAATATGACTGTATCTGAATTGGACGATTGCTATTTTTTAATTTAATAAGATATAGCCAAATTATGAAAAGTGCAAACTATACACTAAGTGCCATTACTAAAAACATTTTATATTGATTCGCAAATATTCAAGCTATTTTGATAAATGCGGTGTCAATACCCTTATTAATGTGAAATATAGGTAATGAGAGGTTCTGAGAGAAGAAACTGATGTTTATCTACTTTAGCAGTGACAGATCTCCCTATACGTGCCGCCTTGGTGTGTCAATGCTGTCACTATATCAGTCGCCCTGGTGTGTAATTGCCTAGCTCCAACTTTAACAGTCGCCTTGGTGAGTCATTGCTTAGCTCTCATTTTATCTGGCGACCTGATGAGTCATTCCCTAGATGCCACTATATCTGTCGCCTTGGTGTGCCATTGCCTAACTCTCTCCATATCAGTCTCCATGGTGTTATTACCTAGCTCTCCCCGTATTCTTGTTAACATGATGTGTCATTGCATAGCTATCCATATATATGCCCCCTGGAGTGGCATTGCCTAACACTTAATATATAAGTCGTCCTATGTGTGTCAGTTGCACACCGGGGCAACTAATATAGTAATAGTTAGACAATGTCACTCCAGGTCGACAAATAAAGAGGGAGCTATCAATAACAGACAAAGGCGAATAATATTGTGACCGCTAGGCATTGGCACACCAGGGCGAATGATATAAGAAGATACTGACAATGGATAGTTCCACAACTGTCAATCAGGATAAATTATAACGGTACATGGTCAATTTATCCTGATTGACAGTTGTGGAA
>Ga0224511_10000655_pt1 | contig 17643 bp, 7 predicted proteins | sample SF_May12_sed_USG_2_FD_169988 | JGI IMG/M metagenome (GOLD analysis project Ga0224511, IMG submission 169988) | Sediment microbial communities from San Francisco Bay, California, United States - SF_May12_sed_USGS_8_1 | ecosystem: Environmental > Aquatic > Marine > Sediment | place: USA...
ATGTACAAGTAATTGCGTGTCTCCATGACAGAACGTCTGTCAGGAGTAGTGAAGAAATTATCTTACTGAATCTATTTGACTCCGCGTTTCCCAGGATGAGTGATTATTTTGCAGCCTATCTACTTACACCCCTGTGCCCCATACAGAAGTTACACCCCTGTGCCCCATACAGAAGTTACACCCCTGTGCCCCATACAGAAGTTAACTACTGAGTGGGGCTTCTTCGTTCAATGTCAGGATCTGAAACAGACAGGGGTGTTACGAAAGATAAAGCCTTTGCCCGACCTAATGGTGGATTATGAGAAGTGGGCAGTTATGACAGCGGATTATGTAAGTCACTACTGACCTGTAATAGGGTAGGCGATGAGCACTCCACTCTCAGGATTAATCTTCAGTTGACATTTTTGTCCATTCAGCATTACTACGCAGTTAGGCGGGAGCTTAATCTTACGCGCTGTGCAAGTACCTGGAGCACAAAAACCAACATTAGAAAGGTGATATTTGTGTTTTATGTTTTGATTTATGTTCGTTTGTGAAGATTTTATTTTTAGACTGCTTTGGGCGAAGGGCCGAAGTCAACGCTCCTAACTAGGGCGCACTTAATTCCTAATTGGATAATAGAGTGAGAGAGAAAGAACAGGTTGCTACGGCTACGTGAAACTGAAGATAACATACCGTGAAATGATAGTGGTGTCAATTGTATAATCATAAGGCAGGCAGGCAGGCAGGCATGCAGCCCGACACAAACATAATGTAATAGGTGTATTTGCATGCTCAGCTTTTTCGTGACTGAAATCGATTTCGGTCGCGAAATCTGCCAAACTGCTCAAGAGCGCGACCGAAAAGCGCGATCCAAAAAAGCCTCTTTTACTTTTGATCGCGATCCGCGACCGAAAGCACGCAAACAGAATTTCGCTATCGAAAGTAGGCGTTGGCCTATTGGTTTAGGCAAATGTCAAGGTTACCGCAAAGAGGTTTGATAACTACATTGGAGAACGACTTGCGAAAGATGGTTCGGCTCTAACAGTTAAATTTGAGAGAGGACAACTTCGATCCGATCAAGATCCATCCTGAACTCAACTGCACTTCCTTACTGCGACCGTGTTCGCGACTAAAATTCAAAAATTTCGGTCGAGAGCACACGAATGCACCTAATATCACAGTGACAATATATCAAATTGAAGGAGCTTGAATTTTGAGGTAGCATTTTTTTCCGTGGATAACTTTATTAAAGCACTTGTTTTCAAAATCACCCGTAATAGTGTTTGCATTTAATCAACCTAAAATATCTACTTTCTATATATCTCAAGCTAATGACCAGTCAAATAATTACCTGGTCCTTTGGGGGTGTTTTGGTTGAACCCAAAACCCTTTCATGAAGCGATTCATATTAATAAAACTACAGCGAATGTACTGGCATTTGTTAGCTATGCTGTTACAACATAGGTAGAATGTATTTGACCTTAACGTCAAGACAGTTTTGCGGGGGTTAGCTACCTACTTGATGACTCCGCAGATGTGGAAGGTGCTTTATCCGGAAAATCTTCTGACAGCAGTTGCTGTGGAATCTCATCCGCCATTCTGAAAACTATCGAGAACTCATCATTAGAGCCCAAAGAACGATGGTTACATCCATGATATACTACTAGTACAATAATATCATCACCTTACAAGATGTAACTTCCGTTCTCGCCTTTTAGATTACATTCAAATGTGTCAGATGTCGCTAATGACTAATCTAATCAGTTGTTTGATGCCAGTCAGTGCTTTGCTACTCTTGACCAATGAAATTTTCATTACTATACATTACTTCTATGTAGCATCATAGTATGTAGTCACTCCATTGACTCACCCAGCGTCTAGAAGTATCAGTATCACAGTATGTATCGTATCAGTACCACGCAGGGCCAGGTACGGTAGTGACAGCGCGATAATCAAAATGCCCACTCAGTTAATCGACTGACATTACCGGCTAACTGACTCGCTCCCAGATTCACCGACTCGGTCACTGGGTAAGTCAGTGGTTAACTGATTCGGAATGACCGTTTGAATGAGTCTGACTGAGTCGCAAGGCCACGTCAAGTGTCACTGACTGACTGAGTTAGTGAGTGTCACTGAGTGACTGACACTGACAGTATCATGTATGACTGAATAGTGAGTAGTCAGTGAGTATCATGTAAAATTGTAAATGTATGTTGCTAGTATGTGATACTATAACTATAAGTACTATAACTATGTATCATTCATTCATTGTTTGTAATTTGTATCAATCAATGTATGGAGTTGATCGGTGCCATGATGGACGCATGTGACAATTCTGGAAGACAAATAAGGCTTGCCCGAGTCACCCTAAGTGCGAATTGACTACATAACAAGCCATGTGTGATGATATACGGTATCGGAAATAGCGATCGCAAATCGCAGTTGGTATTCACATGAGATATCTACCCGAATTTCAGAGGGGATTCTCAAATGCGGGATCAGAAGATTCTCCTCGGAGCTATGAAACACGAGTGAGCATGCGCAGCTAGAAACGAAACAATAATCAATTAAATGCCTAAACATTAGCTTTTAAAAATGAAAACTAAATTTTAATCAAAAGTCAATATAAACCCATAAGAATACACCATTTTTGTAAATAATAAGGAAAAACAAGACAACGAGTGTAGATATTGAGGCTAAATAGCGATCGTAACTATTTCTGTTTTCGATTTTCGAATCCCCTTCTCAAAACGGAGGTTCTTGGGCGATACAGACGGCTCAGTACAGTGAGGTCATCTTCATGTGCACGCGAAACCAAACCTGATAAGCTGGCCTGCCAATTTTTTTTGTAGGAGTTACCGAGTGTTTCACTGGTATACCCTATTGAGTCAATTAGTATAGGAATATTACCATAACTTAGTGATGAGTTACCCCATGCCGGGTACGAACTTTCAATTCATCATCCTGACCAGTCAGCGATTGACTTTGAGTTTGAGTAAATCAGTGATTCGGTGAATAACCGTCACCTGACTTGTTTAATCACGTGCTAATTTTGTTATGAATCCATGGTGGGTGGGTCGTATACCCAACCAGGTACTAACTTCTTTATGGGCAATACACGTTTATGAATGCTCACTGGTCTGAAGCATAAGATTTGTACAGCTCTACTGAACTTGTGTCATTGAACCCAGTCAACTTTTAGTCAGCTGACCCCTATCTGGCCATTATCCTGCAATGGATACCTGACCGTTGGGTTGGTCTGTTTAACACCAAACCTAATACAAAGCACAATCTTCAAATATTTTAATGATCATGGATCCAATTGGACGCAAATATTGAAAGCATATTTTAGTTATTCAGTTGTATGGCTGTATGTCGGTTGTGCTACCTATAACCTAGTATGCACTATGTGTATGCCATATCTCTGTGCCATATATGGAACTATTCACTACTAGACTCCAATAAGCTCAATGCTGAAAGAATAGTTAGCTTTGCTTTTTAATGGCAGGGAGCAGTTTTACTAAGCATCAGGGTAATGAACCTTCTGGAAGATGTCCACCTGGGCCTAACTCCCGTATCAGAACACAGTGCAACCTGTTCTGGATATCAGTACTATCACTATGGATGTGATGGCCAAGATGATAGGGTGAGTGCCCCTTTTGATTTGGACTGTCAGCTAGACTACATTTCTGATGCCTGCTTTTGTTCGACTGAATAGAATGTCTGATTTCCAGTCACCTCAATTTAAAAAGACTGATGGTCTAATCTAAGTTATCCATGTTATTTAATAAAAATTTCAAATAAAAAAGTTTAAAGTAATCAGTATTTCACCTGCAGATTGTAGGGTCACTCATGACCGCACCAGCGGTTTCCATTTGCCACGGTTTGTGACATCCTTCTTCTTTTGCATGACATCCTGACATCATTCTGTTGAAAGCTACTGGGTCAGATGCTAATTTTTTCACGAGTTATGACTTAGTATGTAGCACCACGATCGGGTCAGTGACAATGATCCATCTCATAGTGCTGGTTGTTTTGCTGGTATTAGTATGTGAGGAGTTCACACTCCCAAGTGGAGTTCGTCGTAACCGGGATTTAGCCCCTGTTACTCGGGGTCAAAATCACTCCTCGGTTGTAAAAGATTCCCCTCTCCCTTCTCGTTAAGAGCAGCCGAATTTCGGGGGAAGGGGGGTGTGACGTTTAACAAATGGCTTAGGTTGACCGACCCCCAACCTCCCAGGACCATCTGTTCAGTCTTGTAGCTGGTGGTTCACACTGAATCAGCGGGTGCTCTGGAAGAGTGAAGCTGGCCTTGGACATAGTCAATTTCTACTACGCCAACCCTGCCCGGGCAGCAACTTTGTTGCTATGGTATAGTCGGAATAACGACTGACGCCGGGCAACATTAACCCTGAGCTCTAACAATATTTTCTTGTTAACCAGGAGCAATACCACAAAAAAAGAAATTAGTAGAGCAGTATGAATGAGGTATACAATCGTCATAATTGAATGTAAGGTTTATCAGGATCCCCTTTGTGTTGTTAATGGTGCTTTAAATCGCAGGGTCACCAAATGTAAATTCTATGTATTGCAGGGATGGGGGTGCGGCTATCGAACATTACAAACTATTTGCTCGTGGATTGTTTCACATAGCCAGGGGAGTACACCTGTGCCCTCGCTACCCGACATACAAAAGACTCTTGTCGCTATGGGTGACAAACAACCCACCCTCATTGGATCACATGATTGGATTGGAAGTGTTGAAGTTGCCATGGTAATCGACAAACTTTACGACGTAAGTATCATTCAGAAACCAGTTCAGATTGGGGAGAAGCGGTGGGTTAGTGGATAGCGCACTCGGCTTTGGATTAGTTGATGTTACTGATGTCTGATAATAAACCAATTAATTATTAATAAACTAAGCAATGATAAACAACCCACAAGTTACCGACTGTAATTGGGAGCAGATTGCAGACTCAATTATATGTGCCCAACTACTCACCCCAAACCCCCAAACCCTCACACGAGGATGCAAAGTCTCCCAGGAAAACGGGATCTAAACCAGAGGCTCCATAGGTGCACTAATTTAAACATTTGTCGTCCCACCAGCGACAACTGTTAAAATCGCCATCGAATGTTTAAAATGTTTTAACACTTGGCGGTGATTTAACATTTGTCATTTCGACGTATATCAATAGTCATACGTTGTTACATCCATGGACTACGACACAGATGTATCATTTCAATGCTGTAAGTGTAAAAGGTTTTTTATCCAGAATGTGTACCCCATGACCATGTCACGTGTTAGGAATGAACCATAAATATAAACTCTCCACTAGAGAGATTCTGAGCAAAACATTGTGCAATTCACTAATAATTGTTAATCTATAAATATAATTGAGCTTTTTTGGTAATTCTATTATCTATACTATAGAAAACATAAAAATACATGTACATGTAAAGCAGATATTTGACTGTAAATGTAAACTCTTTGGTAGTAGTAAAAAGGTTATCAGTAAATGAGTAACTAAATAGTAATGCATTGCATCAATGCATGTCACTCACTGGCTGAGTCGTGGCTCGTGAGTCACTCACAACACACTCCACAGTCACGCAATTAATTACCAATAGGCAATACTCATGGACTGAGAGTGAGAGCGAGTCATTCAGTCAGTCATTAAGTTAATCAGTGATTAAGATTAACGTGACACTCACTAGATCAGTCTCGATTCACTCAACACAAACGTGACGTACTGTCTTATTATGGTTTCCACAAACAATGCGACATTCTAAATCTATTTTTTCGTTCATGATCAGCCTTAGTTAGTCGAGTGGCTTCGCTTCAACTTCAACATCAAAATTGGTTCGGTTATTTAGAGCCCAGCGAGGGCTGTACGATCGGGGCTTTATACGAGGCTCTAGAGACTCTCTCAATAAATTGCAGTATGGCGGGGTTGGCGGCAGGTGTGTGCTCTACTTCTAGTTCGACTTTCGCTACCGAATCTCCCGTCGATCTTATCTCTGGTCAGTACGAAACAGAGACTGTAACTAAGCATAGTCCCAAGGATGACAAGAACAATCTTTCTGCACGCACTCTGTGCCAGTTAAGGAGAGCGAATCCGAGACAATCTTTGGATATACTACTTGCTGAGAAGTTTGTATGTGGGAAAATGAAAATAAGTGAGTGTGAGTATGAGAATGAGGACAGTATAGACAACACTCGTGCCGATCAAAACGAGCTTCGCCATTCGCGCAGTATTACTAGCAGTGACAATATAAACCCTGGATTACCACAATATGGACATGGCATCATGGTAATGAATGACAACCAACCACAGAGTAGCCTAGGAATTGGAGTTGGATTTACTACTTGTACTTCTGCAAGCCAAACTAGTTCTACGTCTGCTGAAGTGCGACCACTCAGTGGCAAACAAAAAAGACGAAACTTTCTCTCTCTCGAAAAACGATTCGAGATTGTACAGTTGAGAAAAGACAATCCAAAGATGACATTGAAAGAGCTGGCAGATAGATTCGGTTGCGGAAAAACGCAGATCAGCAACACGTTACAAAGCCAAGATGACATCGAAAAGCGGTATAACTCTTGCTCAGAAAAAGCTGCCCAGGATATTAAGATTGTCAAGTCATACCGAACAAGATTTGAAGAGATACACAGTCTTACTTACGAGTGGTATCAGTTAATCCGAGCTCATGATATACCTGTGGATGGACCTTTACTTAGGGCTCAAGCAAAACGAATAGCCACCACATTAGCCGAAAAGAACGGCGATCCAAAGCTTCTGGAATTTCAGGCCACTTCAGGGTGGTTGGATCGATTCAAGCGACGTTATAATATTACTACTAATAGACGCGCTATGATGGCTGGAAAAGAGGATAGCATCACGGCTATAACTACTGGTTAGTAGATGTGCTATCCGCTGGCCTGATTGCATTCGTAATTGCATAACGTGTTTCAAAATCCAATTATTTTGTCCTTTGAACTGAAATTCACCTTGTGCATTGATATGATGAAATAATAGTGTTGTTTGGTTTCCTTTACATCGAGTGCCATTGGGTCATTGAATGCTAACTCCTGGAGAATTTATTGTCGAATATACTATTCCAATTTTCCCGGTCTTTCTTTCGTAGCCTGACCAGCGTCAAGGGTGTGCAGAAATTAACATACCGAGTCTTCCGATTCAGCATTTCTCAGGGCACAACATTAGGAGATTCTCCTGGTGACTTAGAGTGACTACCATGCAATGTGGGTCTCAGAATACGGATTTCCCTTGAATTCAGTGTCCCCACGGGATCATAAAAGCAGCTGTTTATCTGTTTTGCGGGCATTAATGTTACCAGTCTTTAGAGAACAGCCAAACGTTGCATTCCATCTCAAACTTCATACTAAAAGCAATGAAGTACATTTTGGACAGTAAGGCATTTTCATTTTTTTTCTATACACATTCACCGTCCCTGTCATGCACTGGGCGCTCTAGTAATTGTGATTATAACGACTTGACTACTAAAACTGGTCTCCACAACGTATTGAATGCTATTGACTGAGCTAGCTATTAGGGACTAACAATGCAGTGAACTCTAGTTATTGAGGACACCCCTTTCAGGGGAATATTCGATTCACAATTCAAAGGATGGCGTATTGCAGACCCTTTGTTCGCAATCAATACAAGATTTCATCAAAGCCACAAAGCAATATTCAAGGGAATTTCAATTCAAAGGATCAAGTAGTTGGACTCAATAGGCAATTCAAAGAATGAAGTAGCTGGGCTCAGTCGCTCTTTGAATCTAAAGGTCTCTAAAAATTAATAGCTTTCAGTAGAGTTCACTACAACCAGGAGAATATAATCGTAATCACTCACAAGCTGAAGTATAGGGTGAAGTGATGGCTTAGTGGATAGCTTACTGGGCCCTGAACGGGGCTCCCTGGTTCACCTCCCAGTTCGGGCACAAATTCGGTCATTCGTAATACCCTCGGGGCTAAATAAAAAAAGAGACTCACCCATGGAGTTTCCTTCTCTATGGGGCAGCCTCCTAATGGCTCCTCCGCGTAACCCTAACTCAAATAGAATCAGTGGGTCAATTTTTGCACCACTTCTGACAGCTGTTCTGTATTAGAGACAGGAGATTACTTGCTTACAAACTAAAGTACCTCTCTGCCAATAGATCTAGCTACTCTCTGTTTATAGGTCACAGTACATCAACGAAGACTGATTGAGAGAGTCACTTTGCAGCCAGAACAATGCAACAATGGTATGAATTTGAACGAACTACTAGTAGTTACTAGTTATTAACCATGCGCTCTTACTAGGTACTAACAAACTGTCCTCGATTCAAAGGTTATCTAAACTACCCCTAACATTTTTTGCCTTTCTTTGAATTGATTTTGTTCCCCTGGGAATAGCGCTTTGTATATGGCGCCGTGCCATAAAATTTTAATGGATTTTCCGGTTGAAGCCTCTAGACTGAAATAAATTGTCTTTGGAGCTTCTTAAACCAATGAGCTGTCTGCATGCACGACAAGTTCTCAATTGGGGGATTAAAGAATTTAGTTCAAAACTCAATGTTCATCTAAATCCGTCATGGCTGGATTGAGTAACGGCTACACTGCAGAATCGAGGACCAATTTTATTCAGTGGGCTAATTGTTGAGTCGCTGAGACGCGTAACATCTTTTTGTAAAAGCAAGTTTCATTTGTTGACAACGACGCTCTGCCATTGCTAGTAGAAATCTGTTGGCATTGTCTTGGCTACACCCGGACCTCAAAACTGTGATCTGATTTCGCTCAACAAAGATTCTGTTGAGTCCCTTAGCACATTTGATTGCTGACTCCGATTGTTCACCATTATACAACTAGCTTCCAGAATTGAGGGTTGTAGGTGTTTGATGGAGACATTGTGTAGTCCCTTTTATGAATGTAGATTTGTAGACAGCGAGAATCCACCATTGCTAGTAGAAATCTGTTGACACATTGAATACTGATTGAGGTTTCATTCTATTAGAGGTCAATGTGGTTTTCTAAGCTGTGTGTGTGACTGTGTGAAATTTGAGTCATATTTTAAGTCATTAGTTTGACATTCAATTTGAGCGAACAAACGCACCGCAGGGGCCCAATTAAACTGAATAAAATGTAATTAACCTCTCTCTCTTTCAGGATCTGAAGTACTGAAGATGCCAATGATCTGACGCCAGCCAAGCGTATGGGCAGTAGTGAGTCACAAACCTGATTCCTCCAACAGAACTCATTCCAGTAGCTAGTTTTACTACAGTGTGCCTAATGTACCTGATGTCTATCGGGTGACCTTGACTGGAAGGCGTGTGTACAAATCAGTTTTCATGATATTTTACCAAATACACGGGCCCGGAGCCAGTTGTAGATTAAAAGCAAAGATGGATTTGCTCTCGAGTTGGAGCAAAGCATAATGTGTAGTTCTAGTCAGTTAGTATTCTCACGATTAACAAATTACCAAGAGTAGGCATCGAGTACATACCGTGTGATCGATGCTGATGGACTGCGTATGCGTATCGCATGTAATCTTTCTACTGCATTTTCTATAATCTCAGTAGTCTTATTATCATTATTTTATTGTGTACATGTAAGTAACGAATAAAGAAATTATAACTACCTCGCCTCTTTTATCCTAATAACCCGGCTCTTTGAGTTACGTCATGATCGGCTGGTATTTCTCCACTGAATGAGGACCGCCTCCGGGAATCTCTGTTCACCTACTTCACTGCGGTATCTCTGCGGCTGGTATCTCTCCACTGAATGAGGACCGCCTCCGGGAATCTCTGTTCACCCACTTCACTGCGGTATCTCTGCGGCTGGTATCTCTCCACTGAATGAGGACCGCCTCCGGGAATCTCTGTTCACCCACTTCACTGCGGTATCTCTGCGGCTGGTATCTCTCCACTGAATGAGGACCGCCTCCGGGAATCTCTGTTCACCCACTTCACTGCGGTCTTGAGCAATCTGTCACCAGGTTTTACCAAATTTAGTGATATCGTTGGCCCATTTCATCTGCTGCCTTCCAGGTTTTATTTTTTAAAAGGCTCTTAGATCTCTGAGTTTATGGAGGAAAATATTTTGTCCTGTTTGATTCTGTTCTTAAATCCTGGCCACGCTGGTCTCCCGCTGTGAGTATGAGCTCCTAGCATGCTTCCATGGCCTAACAGCTCCAGAGCATCGTATCCTAAGCTCGAAGTTCTATGGCATTCTTGGAATTTTGTGGGTATTGTACATGCAAACATAGAGTTAGGGGAGGATAACTATGTATGCAATCACTAAGCTGGTACAGCTGGGCCTGAAAAGAATATGGAGTTATCGGTTATCCTTCACAAGACCATCTGTTTTGTCAGTGGCAGATCTCTGACGTATTCAGTCTTTTAGGTCATTGGTTCAGTCTTGCAGCTCTGCTTCCCATTGAACTAGCGGGTGCCCTGGTGGGGTGGCATTCGGCCCCATCAAGTTAGTTTACACTATAAACTCCTCACGTTCCCAGGTGCTATCTGGCTTGCCAGATAACTCCCATACACAACGAGTGGATCCCATTATTTTCTCCTCCCCAACTATAATGAGGACCGATGATACCTAAAGGTGGCTACTGAGGGCATTTCCTCTTGACCATAAAACTGGAAGGGGACAACTTTTGACATATCTTCTTTCGTATCCTGACCCGTTTCACCGATATTTATAAATATTGAGTCTTTGACTCGGTATTTTCCAGGGTAAGCCATTAGGAGACTTTTTGGTACCACCCGCGTGCCCCATAAACAAAGGTTTCTATGCAGGTACGCCTCCTGTATTTATTGCCGCCATCCAAATTCGATGAAGGTGTAATCTGAAGTGGTAATCACACCAGGCACCCCTAGTTCTTAGCCCAGTGCACTGAGGCACCACTTTACCCTGGATTGACAGTAATGTAAATTGTCACTATAGGCATAGACCTTGTGCAGGAGAGTGCGACTCCGGAATGACTACTGTTACGGGATCTGGGTTACCGCAAGGGTGTAGTAATGGGAGTTGGGAGTTGTTTTACTCCTCTTAAAAGATATCCTAGTCATGCTGACCACCAAATGTGAGAATGCGCTGTTCACATAATTCCCAGCTTCTACCGTTCTTACGGCTCTAACAAGCCTGAGGCTTAGGAGGTTCGTTAAATAGGATGGCCAAGTGTAGAACAATAAAAAATGAAATATGGTATTATGAATTATGTTTATGATTGGTACTGTAGGTGCCTTGTAAGTTGGCTCACATACGTCCGGGTAAAATGATGGCGCACGTCGATGATCTGATAGGTCACTTTAGGAAGCACAAATCTCCAGCTATGATGGGTGAGTAGAGTGATAATGTGTGTATAGCCCATAGAACTTATTCTATGATATAACCCCGATATAATGTATATATATATATATATATCTGGGTTATATCATAGAATAAGTTCTATGGGCTAGACACACATTATCACTTTATATGGGTATATATATATATCATTTCTCAATCAGTCCACTCATTCAATAGTGATGATGAAAAAACCAAATGCTCTATATATGATTATTGTTGGATGAGGTTTATTAGGTTCCGTATGAAAATCTTAGCAGCCTCTGACGCGGAATCTGATTATGCAATACGCTGCACTTGAGTGTTGTCACTCCACCTGTACAGGTGGGAGCAGTGCGAGTATAACACTGGGTAATGATTATTTGCTGGGCATATCTCGAACCTTTAGTCATAACTCGAACTAACAAACTGTTAGTGCCATCAAATTACCTTTTCTGTGGCTGGATGTGTTTACATGTAACAAGCTTAATTTCCTTGTTTTCTGTCACATGCGAAGAAAATTTTAGAAAGTTTAGTCAGGAAATGAAATACACTAGAGCGAAATGGACTCGCTACAGTGGCCCAGTGGCTAAAGTAGAGGGAGAGCATAACTCATAACTCAAACTTTTCATAACTCAAATTTTTTCTAGTGGTCCCCTGCAGTACAGGTTATCCAAGTTTCACTGTAAATGCAAAAACATTTCTGACATCTCTAACAATCGAACTGGTATGGAGACATTAAGTTACCTTATATAGTGATGCCGTCTATAAAACCATGTTAGTTACTGTGTCAGTCTCGTGACATATTTTAGGTGGAGAAACCGATGCAGCATCAAAAGGGATACTCGGTGCAGCCAGAGCGAATGATAAAGCCTATCTTCTTATTCTGGTAAGGAACTGTGTACACAGCATCACCCGTTAATTTATACAGAGCCACTCGGCAACGAATTGCAAATCTAATCAGTTACCTTTATCTCACATAAGTGGTATTTGTACCCAAACCAGCTAAAAGTTTGGTTCAAATGAGGGTTTTAGAGAACGAGCTTTATTGGTCTCGAGGCCGCAGAAATAATTTTTGAGCGATGTGGTTTATGGCATCATCATCACCCTTTGGTGAAGGCCTCCTCGAATTTTCGCCATTCTGCGCCATCCCCTGAGTTAATTAAGCTCGGAGGAGTAAATTCACCGTCCGTGAAAATCACAGCGCTCCATTCTCACTGGGCATCTGGCGCATTTTAGAAATAGGAAAGCTTTCTACCAGATGATTTCTGCGCTGGTGTCATCACAAGTTAGGGAAAATAACCTGTGAGGAAGGGGTCGTGATATCCTTAACTCGTTTTAACCACTTCACAGAAATGACCTGTTAAGTGGTGTATTACTGAAACACCGCAAAGGCCTAATTTTGATATTGTCAGAGCTCTTTTACAATGCAATGTACCGTACCGAGGCTGAGACAAATGCTTTTTTCAGGATCCTCATTACTTTGACCAATCAGGACTTCGGAAAGACGCACAAGGGAGAGATTCATCCAATGACCTGACAGCGGGCAAGCTTCAGGCTGAGAGATGGGTTGAGTGGAGAGAAGTAGCTTGTTTTGACCAGAGCTCTTTCTATAACATATGCTTACCACAAACCCAGTTTTTATTTACGTAATGACCTGAAACCTTTTTTAAATTAAACTCATTTCAAATGATATAAATGACACAATGTTAAGGCTAATGTTCTTTGCTCGTTGCCCTGTCGTTAATCCAACTCACCGGCAATGCGTCGTGCTGCCCAAATATACGCGTTGGAATTTTCTGCTCGATCAGACAAGTCGCCTGAGTACATTAGGATGAGGTGACTGAGTGTTAATTGTGCGATAGTGAGAAAAATATGTTGACTCACTGTCACGGTTGTTTTGTTTGGCCAGACTAACACATTATACTTTCACTTTTTATTTAGATGCCAACACAAAGTTTTTGCGTTTGCATGATTTCAGCCTACTTGGCTTATGCGCGGGCTGCCTGAACTAAAATAAAGATAGAGCCCTCTTTTATCCAATGCACCAGAGCTATGTTGGCTAGTTCGAAAGCACCTATTATTAATCATAGCATTTACCTATGGTCAGTGGTATATATGACACGGTAACATCTATCACTGCTGTGGGGGTACTACCATTATTATGAATTGACGAAATATAAATAGTTCTATATTTGCACACAATATGTGAAAAGATCCACTTTTGAAACCAGTCCAAAGCACGCACTGGTTTAACTAAGCGAGTCACTATAGGTTACCTGTGCAGAACCCTAATTCCGGTTCAGTAATGGGTATGCAACTCCACAAAACCTCCATATTGTTTTAAAAATGTGGCACATCTTATAATCGAACAAAACACAGATCCTTTCAAAGAAATTCTTGATTTAAGGATTAAAACTTACCACAAGATTCCACAAAAAAAATCAATTTATAATAAGGCATAATAGCGCGTGTCCAACGGAGTGGTCGCAGTGCATTTATAGACAGGTGATTTGGCTTTTTGACAGGCCTCTGGGGAAATGGGAGCAGTGGACCTCCTCTCTCCCCCACCACAGGTTAAAGAGCCGGATCTTCCGATTGAGAATTTTTGGAACAAACTAGAATTGTCTGTACTTGTTTCATGTTACAACTTATAAGCCAGCAGTGGACTTGCGAGTCAGATATGATGTTTATGATCCCAAGCTATTGGTGCTCTTAGAGACTTCAATGGGCGAAATTATTAGGGTTTCATTGCAGTGATAGCTATTCGAGAATAGACCAATAATAGCTATAAATAATAATTATGACTTGCATTCTTCTGATAACTGCATGGATGTGAATTATTTTGGATTGGACTGCTTCACAATCAAACCTATTGTTAGGTTTTTTGGACATAACGTTATGCACAGGATTTAAATAGAATGCATATCTTCCCCAACAAGACGCTTTACCTGACGTAAATACCTTAATGCTGCACTACATATTCAAACCTTCAGGAACAAAGGGTGAGTTTTATATTATATAATATATTATATTATATTCTATCCAAAGGTAAGATTGACAAGCCATCCGCGGCATTTTTCTGAGCACATACATGTATACTGATTAATTGATTGAAAGGTTTATTTAGACTAGTTATCAAATCTAGGTACAGTCATACAGGTTTCTTCTTTTATAAATCGAGACTAGTAGTAGTAGAAATGATAAAAGCGAGCAAATCAGAATCTAGACATGCAACCAGAAACTGATATCTGAAACTATAAGTAGCCTCCCATTGATAAGTTCTATTTTATTTTGTAGATGAATCGAAGCAGCCCTGTCATAATTTTGCTCCTGATTCTGGTCACATCATCTGGTTTTGCCCAGCTCATAGGTAAGTTTCTCACAGTTAGCTGTATACCAAATCAAACACAAACACCTCACCTATAAAGGCATTGAGGTCCAGTCACGCCGTCGTCCCTGTTTTGCACAAACAATTCGTGCCGATTTTGACCCTCAATCAAAGTCATTCGGAGCCATTTGGAGCCATTTGGAGCCATTCGGAGCCCTTTGGAGCCCTATTAAGCGGGGTCACAGATTCATTGGCATTCGCAGGTGACTATAGGCATGGATAATTCATCCATGTACATGGAACCTACTAACAAAAACACTTGCATTTGCAGCGAAACTAATACCAGACGGTACAGCAACAATTAGCATGGAGACATCACCAGGTACTCAATCAAGCAGTGGAGAATCATCAAGCACCACTGTACCCATTACCACAGAAACACCATCATATACTCAACCCAGCATTTCACGGCCTTCAAAGAGTGCAATTGCTAATGCCACAGAGATGCCAGCCGGTCCTCAAGCGAATACTGCTGGGACATTACTGTTAACGCAGGAGTCCAGTAATGGAGGACCGTCATATAGTAGTGTGTTCAATGCTATCGAGACTACGGCAACTAAACAACCCAACACTGCCCAGTCAACATTCACTACCATGTCCAATACCATGGGTATAGCATCGGACAGTACTGTGCCAATTGCCAAAAAAACAGAACCAGGTATTCATCACAGCAATGCAAACCTGATATCGAACCCTAGTACTGCGTCCAACATTACTAAGACGCCATCAGCTACTCCAGCAAGCACTGCAGAGTCATCATACAGTATTAGGTCTAATGCCACAGAGACAACTAGTCAGGAGGCCAGCAACGTTTCACAGTCATCGAATATGATCATTCAGAACATTACTGAATCTTCAGAGTCATCATCAACTAGCCAGCCAAGGGGCGCAGAGTCATTAGGCACTACGGTAGCAAATGTCAAAGCAGCCGCTCAACCTAGCGGCGAAGAAGTGTTGTCCAATACCACAGAGATGTCGCTGTCAGCCCAGGATACCAGAAATGCAGGATCATCATTCAGTGCTGCATCCAACACCACGGGACCAGTGCCAACCATCCAACCCAGCGTTGGCCAATCATCATATGATACTGTATCCAACATCACGGGACCAGCGCCAACTATCCAGTCCAGCATTGCGGAGGAATCAGACAGGATGGTGTCCAATGCTACAAAATTGGCACCAACTGAACAACCCAACAGTGTTAAGTCATCATATGGTACTGGATACAACAATGTAGAGAAACCAGTGTCTACCGAAGAGAAAGACGTTGGAAAGCCATTGATTAGCACCCTCTCCAACTCTGTAAAGACCTCACTGGTTAATCAAACCAGCAGTGCAGAGTCTTTGGGCAGTGTTGTGTCACTACACACAACTGCTTCAGCCTCATCAAACAAAGGTGAAAAATCCATATAATATCGCTTCATCCGTTCTTAGCAGATTTTTGTCCTACTCGGGCTCTGGGCTGTCCTATTCAATGAATTGGAAGGTTGTTGGGGCTGTAAGAGCTGAGACTTTCTATCATGAGGTCAGTCTCACAGTGAGCGCTCAGCATGACTTGGAATAAAACCAGGAGTCTTTCAATTGTAGTGACAGCTTGAAGTAAAAAGGCATCGGCCATTGGTATGACAAATACTGTTTTAGGGAGCACTACGGCTAAGGTGGTGAAGTCGACACCAGCTGCCAAGCCAAGTAAAAAATCAAAAGCATGGAGGTTTCATTCAATAGCAGCAGCAGAGGAAGCCCCCACCGGATACTGGGTCGCTATGGGAGCAGTCATCGTCACTGGTTCGATAGTGGTTGTCTTCGCGGTTATTGGTGAGTTTTTCTTCTTTGCGTCTCTATGATAGAACAGCTGTCAGGATTGGTGCAGGTGCCCTGCAGGTACCCTGCAGGTGCCCTGGCTGGTGTCAGGATTGGTGCAGAACTTGGTCTACTGAGTCTCTGACTCGCCATTTCCCAGGGTGCATAATTAGGAGTCTTTCTGTTTGCACCCTCGTTTCCCACAGAGAAGGTTGCTCTCTATAATTTGGTACAGAGTTTACTATATGCGACATCCACTCATCATTCAGTAGCATCGATAAATAGTTGAACAGTTGGTTGGTAATTTTATATCATATGACTTGTGCTATATTGCACAATCATATTGCGATTTGTGCATTATTTTATCCTAGTAAACATTGCCTACACTGTTATTTACATAGACACTGGGTAAGTTACTTGGTGGACTGCTATTTACCTACCCATCTTGCCAAGCGCTTCTGCGTATTTATGCGTGTCAGCCGCTGATAGCCTGTAGCCTGTGCCCACGCTGCTTTCGCAGGCTATCCCATCAAGAGGAGAAATCGTATTCACCCTGATAGAGATGTGGAGAATCTGGCTCGAGTAGCGCAGGCCAATGCAGTCCATAACTAAAGGAGAAATTATCTCACAGCTTGCTGAGCGAGTGCATGCAGGCGGATTAGAGATGAGAACCGCTGGTGGGGGTCTTTCTCAGGACAAACCGAATCGAGCGTTCGTGTATTGAGTACAAATGATTTAAATTCTCCTTTGGTCAATGTGTAGCTTTTGTTGTTCTCAGTTTGATAGATCAATTTGTTATTTAGGATTGCAATATATCTCTATAAAACACAACACACTGCATATCTGCATACCTACCTAGTTACCTAGTTACCTAGTTGGGGTTTCAATCATTTCAAATCTAACAAGGATGTTAACAAAAGACAAAGATTTTGCCCAAAGTTGGAATTGACTTAGGGATACCCGGTCTAAAGGTGTATTCAGACTAAACGGATTATCCTGTCGGCGGGGCTTACCCATCAAATCGTCCATCGGTAGCCCATGGGTAAGGGCCAATCGATAAGGGCCAATCGGTAAGGGCCAATCGGTAAGGGCCAATCGGTAAGGGCCAATCGGTAAGGGCCAATCGGTAGGGGGCACT